>Ga0256840_1000467_pt1 | contig 41626 bp, 42 predicted proteins | sample 355202metaG_FD_185969 | JGI IMG/M metagenome (GOLD analysis project Ga0256840, IMG submission 185969) | Hydrothermal vent microbial communities from Mid Atlantic Ridge, Atlantic Ocean - 355-202 | ecosystem: Environmental > Aquatic > Marine > Hydrothermal vents | place: Atlantic Ocean: Mid...
ATATGAAAAATATGATTAGTTTGCATCGTGGGTTGAGTCAAAGTTTGAAGTTAAATTTAGTAGATTATTATCTTGTGAATTATAAGAAAAAGTAGAAAATTATGCACCCGTTTTTTTAATTAAGTCCCAAATCAGCCTCAATCTCTCCAATAACTTTAGTATCAGCATTATCAAATTCTTTCCAATCTACTTTCCAAATATAGGCTACTTCATTATTGATTTTTCCATATTTTTCAACATCATACTTAGTAGTCATCTCACATTTGTCACCAAGTTTATCTAATGCAAAACGACCAATCCCCTTTGCTCCTGCTTTTACTCTTCCCGTTTTTGTAAAATAATCATTCGCCTTATTATCAGTACCTATTGTCATCCAATGGTCTTCAATAATCTGTTGAGTCATACCCTCACCAGCATCGATAATATATAAACAATCTGATTTTTGATTAAAATAAATTAATGACAAAGGGCTATCTGCATCATAACCATTCTTAACAAGTTCTATTATAGCACCTTTAGACGATGCAATATTCTCACGACCAATAAGTCTTGCTGTTCTTGCTGATACTTTAAAGGGTATTTTTGCCATCATATCTCTTCATAATAATTTTTTTCTAATTTCATACCAAATAACCAAGATGCTTATAATATGGTGTATTCAAAAACTCTTCTATTAGCTCTTTTTGTGGATTAATTAAATCAACCATTGATATAAGTGCATTTTTTAATTTTTTCAAATCCTGATGAATTACTATCCATAAAATATCTCCATCTACGCCTCTATAATCATGTGATATTTTATCTCTTAGTCCTGCTATGTCACTCCAAGACAATTCAAACTCAACTGCTTCTTTAAGATTTTTATCTATCTTTTTAGACTCTTCACCAATAGCTATAAATAAAGAGATAGTTACATTAAGTTCTTTTTGTTCATTTGCCCAGATAAAATCTACTGGATTTTCAAAATCTTTTGTATAAATCCATGCTTTTTCACAGCATTCTAACATTGTAAGGATATGGATTAAATTTTTTTCATCATACATAGATAAAATCTTTTTTTGCATAGTGTTTAATAATCGGATTCATAAAATCAAGTGACACGAAATCAACTTTAGCAACACCCAGTTCTTTTGCAAGAGTTTCACTCAGTTTTAAAAATTCTAATCCACTTTTGAGTTTGAAGTTGCTATCTCGTTTATAGAAAATATCTACATCACTTGATGGTGTTGCTTCATCGCGTGCATAACTTCCATATAATCCTAATTCACTTATTCCATAGAGTTTATACAGTTCATTTTTTTTGTTTTTGAGATAGTTTATAACTATAGATTTATTCATATCTTACCCCATATTTTTAAGTGACTTAATTATAGCATATACCCTTATCAAATCATATCATCTCAATTGGACTTTGTTGGGACTTGGCTATAATTCAAAAGAAAAAAAAGAGCTATTTTGTCCCTATTTTTAGGGATTCTATGCAAATTATTGGGAGAGAGATTCACACTCTATAAAAAACCTTTTTCAATTATATTTTATAGATTATATCGAAAAATAACTTACAAAATATGACAAACCTTATTTCTCCCACTTTCTTTAGCTTCATACAAAGCTTCATCCGCTTTTTTTGTTAAAGTACTAAGCGTATCGCTTGTTTGATATTCGCTTACTCCAAAACTACATGTAATAATGTTCACTTCGTCAAAATGTTCCACTTCAATTATTGATCGTAAATACTCAGCAATTTTAACACTTTTTTCCATACCAACACCCTTAAGCAAAACAACAAACTCTGCACCTTCCCAACGAGCTAACACATCACTATCACGAGTATAAAACTTTATCGAAGCGCTCAATTTTATGAGTACAGCATCACCTACTAAGTGTCCATAAGTATCGTTAACTTTGGTGTTATTTTCTTAGCGTTTAAAGAAACTATCATAAAGAATAACATAATTATTTTTAACATCTACATCCTTTATATAATGTTATATTCTTACATATTAAATATAATTAAAAACTCTTCTAGTGGAGGTGATAGAGTTTTTTTCGTTCACTTGAACCAGCTATATTTAATTGTTTTCTATATTTTGCAATTGTTCGCCTCACCATTTTTACTTTAAACTTATCTTGAATTAAATCAAGAAGCTTCATATCACTTAAAGGTTTTTCATGAGGCTCTTCTTTTACTAAACCGATTAAGTATTCTTTGATGGCAGCATTTGAGACATCTTCATCTATTGCAGTAGTAAAAAACTCTTTCATAGCAAGAACTCCCCTGTCACAAGCTATATATTTGTTTGCTATAGCCCGAGAAATTGTCGAAGGATTATGTCCAAACTCATCAGCCAAAGTTTTCAATGTAAGAGGCATGATTTGTCCCCCTGCAAAGAATTCATATTGATATTCAACTATCATCAGACCTACTTTATAAAGGGTAGCTTTTCGCATATCTAATGCATCCACCAAAGATTTTGCTTCTTTAATCTTGGTATGGATAAATTCATGTTCAACACCATAGTTAGTATCTATCTTTATAGTTGGGTAATATGCATCATTCAATTTCACTTCTATATTTTCATCATCATTAAAGTATATCATTAAATCTGGTATAACTTGAGCAGATTCTTCTTCGTACTCTATAGCTGGAGGATTTTTGAATGTACCTAAGACACGCATAACTTCACTAAAATTTTCTCTATCAGAATAGCTATGAATATTTTGCAAGTCTTTTATAACACTTGTCGCTAAAGAATATGCCTCATCACTGATATCGGAACTGTCTAGTTGAAATAAAAAACTTTCAGAGAGGTCACGGGCACCAACACCTACTGGATCCACATGCGCAAATCTAAGACGAATTTTTTCAAACTGTTCGTAGCTGATGTTTTCTTTTTGGCAAAATACATCAGTATCACCTTCATAATAACCACCCTCATCTAAATTCGACACAACAAACATAGCGATTTCTTGAGATAAGGGAGTTGGAAAAAGGGGTGCAGACAACTGCTCATCGAGAACATCATGAAGTGAACGATACTGTATAGTCAAGGCTTCTATCTGCTCTGTTCTCGAATTTGAGACCTGTCCACTTATGATTTTTCTAGGTATCTTTTTTTCAAAATTTTCTTCATAGCCAGATTCTATTTCTATCACTGGGTTTGCTTCTATAAATGGGCTCATAGCTTCACCTAAATCACTTAAACTTGAGTGAAGTATAGGAAGCCAGTTTCGTAAAGTATTTGAGAGCTTGTGCTTCGTCTCAACTGAACTGTTTTGCCTTAATGCTGCCATATCTCAGTAAGCCTTAAAGCTTATAATCCTCACCAAGATAATATGTACGCACATCAGCATTATTTGCTATCTCTTGGCTTGTTCCTGATGCTAAAAGTTCTCCAGCCTTTATAACATACGCCCTATCACATACGTCCAAGGTTTCTCTAACATTGTGATCCGTTATCAATACTCCTATTCCGTACTCGACAAGTTGATGAATAACTTTTTGAATGTCCATAACCGCTATAGGATCAACTCCAGCAAAAGGTTCATCGAGCAATAAAAATTTTGGTTTATTTACTAGGGCACGAGCAATCTCTACACGACGACGTTCCCCTCCGCTTAAACTAATTCCTTTACGATAACGAATTGGTTCGATATTGAACATATCTAGAAGCTCCAAGATTCTTTCTTCTTGTTCCTTTGCACCTTTTATACTTACTTGAGCAGCTACCATCAAGTTATCTTCCACACTTAGGTCTTTAAAAATTGAGGCTTCTTGAGGTAAATATCCTATACCACGTAATGCTCTTTCGTGAAGAGGTTGTCCAGAAAGATTATCATCGTCAAAATAAACATCTCCATCAGTTGCTTCAACAAGCCCGCAAATCATATAAAATGTTGTTGTTTTTCCTGCTCCATTAGGTCCAAGAAGTCCTACAACCTCACCGCTTCTCACCTCTAGACTCATCCCTTTTACTATTTCTAAACTTTTAATTTTTTTCTTTAAATTTACGGCTTTTAAAATGTGCATATTTCATATTCTCTTTTATTGTTTTTTATTTTTTTTATATTTATCTCTAAAACATCAAACCCAGCATCTAGTAAAATTTTTTTTAATCCATCATCACCCCATTCTACTAAGTGAAGTCCATCTTTTTCTAACTCTTCTAACATACCTAATGCTATAAAATTTTCCAAACCTTTGTTGTAGATATCATAATGAAATATATTCTTTGCGTAGCACTGCTGAATAGAGAATGTTGGGGAAGTAACTGTATCTTCAACTCCTAAATAGCTTACTATCTCTTTTGTCAAAGTTGTCTTACCTGATGCCAAGTCTCCTCGTAGAAGTATCACACCATTAGAAAACTTTTTTAAAATATCTTCAACAATGATGCTAAGTTCATCTAAACCAAGTATTACTTTTTTCATATTTTATTTGATATTTCTATGATTTTACGTAACTTTTCTTTCGCCTTATTACTCTTAATAGCCTCTATTGCCATCTCTAAGCCATCTTGCATATCCCGTGCCTTACCATCTACCATTAATGCTGCAGCAGTATTGATAAGGACAATATCCCTTTGAGCATCTGTAGCTATATTATCAAATATATTTCGTAAAATATTTGCATTTTCCTTAGCATCACCACCTATTATTGCTTTAAGTGGTACTCGCCTTATCCCATACTCTTGTGGATCTATTTCAAACTCATGAACTACACCATCTCTAAGTTGCGATGCATATGTGATATCGCTAATGCTAATCTCATCCATCCCCTCTTTAGAACTCACTACCATAGTAGAAGTTGCACCATTTATACGAAGAGCTTCAGCCATTTTAGGAACAAACGCTTTATCAAATACACCAAGCAAAGATTTTTGTACATTCGCTGGATTAGTCAATGGTCCCAATATATTGAAGATTGTCTTCTCTGGTATACTTTTTCTTACAGGCATAATGAACTTCATGGCAGGATGATGATTTTGTGCAAACATAAAACAAAAACCACTTTCTTCTAAAAGGGTAGCTGATTGTTCGATGCTAAGGTCAAGTCTCACTCCTAGGGATTCAAACATATCTGCACTACCACTTTTAGAAGTTACAGAGCGACTTCCATGTTTTGCAACACTACTCCCACAGGATGATGCTAAGAGAGATACTGTTGAAGAAATATTGAAACTTCCTATTTTATCCCCACCTGTACCTACTACATCTAAAGACTTATCACGCAACTCTTTTGTAATTGGAAGCGCTATGGCATTTAATCGCATTACTTCAGCAGCTGCGGCAATTGACTCAGTTGAAGTTCGAGCATCAAGTGTCATGTGTAGTAAGAACTCACGCATCTCTGTATCGCTCATCTTATGTGCGAACAAACTCTCAAACTGTGCTTTACTTTCATCATAGGTCATATTATGCTTCCTTTATATACTCATGCTGGAGTGATTTTGGTGTAGATTTTGCAGCTGGTATTTTTAAAACCTCATATTTTTTACTCTCATTAAGATAGTTAATAGTAATGATACTTCCAACTTCTACATTCTTTGAAGACTTAGCTATAACATCATTAATAAGCACAACCTGATTCGCTATCATATCTTGTGCAACAGAACGTCTTTTTGTAATATTCACACTGTTTAAAAATTTATCTATTCTCATGGAATGTATTGTAGGGTATTAAAACTGAGAGAATTATAAGAGTTGGAACAATTATTGCATTATAATAGCCCCATATTCTGTTTATGAGGCAAATCCACTGCAAAAACTATCCTTTTTCACAACTATTTGTTTTTGTTTTTCTTTTCTTTTTGTATCTTTTTCTACAAAAATCTTTTTACGAGTTTTAGGGTCTAATTCCGTATAGTACATTACTGCTGAGTATGTCCCTGGAGTTGGAGTAAATACCTGAGCTTGTTCTGGGTTCATTTTTAATTCATCAGTTGTAAAACGCTTAAGTTCATGCATATCTTTTTCTTCACAACCAGGATGTGCAGCTATAAGATAGTAGGTTAAAAACTGATTCTTACCACTCTCTTTATTTAACTTATCATACATCTTTTTAAAATCAACGAGTGTTTCCTTCCCCGGTTTTCCCATTAGCTCAAGTACATGCTGTTGTGTATGCTCCGGAGCTACTTTCATCTGCCCAGATATATGATGTTCAACCATCTCTTTTAAGTAAGAGTAACCATGTTTTTTATCTGCAGTTATAAGGTCGTATCTAACACCTGATGCTACAAAGGCTTTTCTAACACCCTCCACTTCTCTTACTTTTCTCAGTAGCTTTATATTTCTTCCATGGTCAACATGCATAACCTTACAAAGGCGCTCTGCATCCACACAGCGAATATCATCACATGTACCTTTTTTAAGTTTCTTACTACACTCATAACCATACATATTTGCAGTTGGTCCACCAACATCACTGATGATGCCTTTGTAGTCCTTGTACTTATTAAACTCTTTTGCTTCTTCTAAGATGTTAGCTTCAGTTCTTGTTCGAATAGTTCGGCCTTGATGCACACCAATAGCACAAAAATTACACTCACCCCAACAGCCATGATGTGTCATGATAGAAAACTTGATAGTTTCTAAACATTTTACTTTACCTTCTTTAGCATAGTAAGGGTGTAGTTCTCTAGTAAAAGGGAGATTAGAGTTAGTGTCCATTTCAGATTCATCTAGGTAATCACACGGAGGATTTTGAATCAAATACCTCGTATCAACTCTTTGACAAAGACCATTTGCGGAGATTGGGTCATTGTTATCATAAAAGTCATCAAACAGATCTATGTATTTTTCTTTATCGTCCAAACAATCTTGATGTGAAGGAAGTTGAATAAATTCATAATTTGGCTCTTTTGAGATATAGCAAATACCTCGTATATCTTTATAATCAGTTTTCTTAGCAAGAGCAGATGTTAATTGTTCTAGTGCTATTTCACCCATACCGTATATGAGGATATCTCCCTTAGCATCAAATAAAATTGGTTTTTTCAGCTTATTTGCCCAATAATCGTAATGCGTAACACGCCTTAAACTTGCTTCAATCCCTCCAAGAACGAGAGGCACTGTACCTTTAAAGTGTTGACGAATCAAGTTACAGTACACACTTAAGGCCCTATCTGGGCGTTTATTATTTTTACCACCTGGAGTATAGTCATCAGAATTTCTAAATTTTTTCGTAGCTGTATAGTTTGAAACCATACTATCCACGCTACCACCACTTACACCCCAGTAAAGCTTTGGTTCACCAAGTCTTTTTATATCTACACCACTTGTAACATCTGGTTGACCTATCATCCCTACTTTGTAGCCAAGTTTTTCAAGCATACGCCCAACCATCGCTACACCAATAAATGGAGAGTCTATGTATGCATCACCACTTACTAATATCACATCACATTGAGTCCAACCTAAAGCATTCATCTCCTCTTTAGTAGTGGGTAAAAAATCTTTATTTGTAAAGGTAACTGTTTTACGATTTCTTAGAGGGTTTGATTTATCTTTATTACGTCTACTCAAAATGTTCCATTTTTCTAAGAGTTATCACTTGTTTATAATATTTACTTTATCTAAAGGATAACATCTATTTATTTATGTATAATAATACTAAAGTATTCCAAAATAAAAGATAAGAGATGAACACTACTACGAATTACCCTTATGAAAATTTAGATAATTACACGCTAAGTGATTTAATTGATCGTTCTGTTTCCCTTTATGGTGAACTTGATGCTTTTGGCTTTGTAGGCGAGTATCCTATAAGTTATAATGAGTTTGGCAGTAGAATCAAAAACTTAACAAAACTACTCATTGCCAATGGCATATCTAAAGGGGACAAGGTTGTCTTACTGAGTGAAAATATGCCAAATTGGGGAGTAGCCTACTTTGCTATTACTTATTTTGGAGCAGTAGTTGTTCCTGTTCTTCCAGATTTTCACCCATCAGATGTACACCATATCATTAAACATTCTGAGGCAAAAGCAGTTATCGTTTCACAAAGACATCTTCCAACCATAGAAGATGATACTAATTCTGATTTAAACTTTGTAGTCAATTTAGAAAAACTAGCACTTATAGATGAACTATCAAATCAAAGCTATCTTACGCAAATAAAACAAAGCTTTACTTCTTTAGAAAAAATTTCTTTAACAAAAACTACAAAACCTCAAGAAGATGATTTGTGTGCTATCTTATACACCTCTGGAACTACTGGTAATTCTAAAGGGGTAATGCTCTCTCATAAAAATCTCGTTACAAATGCACTCTCAACATTTTGCAAGGTAAAGATTTTAAAAACAGATATTTGGCTTTCTGTACTGCCTCTAGCCCATACATTAGAATGCACTGTTGGGCTTATTGTTCCTATTTTACATGGGTCATCTATATTTTATATCAACAAAGCACCAACACCTAGTGTACTTTTAAAAGCATTTGACACGGTAAAACCAACGATGATGCTAAGTGTCCCTTTAATTATTGAAAAAATCTATAAAAATAAAGTTCTTGCAAAATTCAACTCCTCAGCAATTACAAGAAATCTGTATAAAATAGGTTTTTTTAGAAAAAAACTCAATAAAATAGCCGGAAAGAAACTCCTTGAAACGTTTGGAGGGCGCATAAGATTTTTTGGCATAGGTGGGGCAGGCCTCTCTCCTATAGTAGAACAGTTTTTATTTGAAGCAGATTTTCCATATATTATAGGTTATGGGCTTACGGAGACATCACCGTTGATTGCTGGTGGTTCCATCTTAGGAGATAAGAAAAAAGTAAAATCTACTGGTACTGTATTTTATGGAGTAGAGATAAAAATTAAAAATCCTGAGCCCCAAACTGGTGAAGGTGAGATACTCACTCGAGGACCTAGCGTTATGATGGGTTATTACAAAGACAAGCAACAAACTGACGAAGTAATGGAAGATGACTGGTTTTTGACTGGAGACCTAGGTCATCTAGATGAAGATGGTTATCTTTTTATAAGTGGTCGAAGTAAAAATGTGATTATAGGCTCTGGTGGTGAAAATATATATCCTGAACAAATAGAGTCAATCATCAACAATGAGACAACAGTACTTGACTCTTTAGTAATGGAAGATGATAATGGTAAAATTATTGCAAGAGTTCACCTTGATTTAGAGATAATTGACACCCTATTTAAAGCCTACAAAACACCAGACAAAGAGGTACACGAACTCATCTCTAAACATTTAGAAGATATGCGAGTAGATATCAATTCTCAAATATCATCTTTCTCAAGAATTACTAAATATATACACCAAATTGAACCCTTTACAAAAACACCAACTAAAAAAATAAAACGATATCTCTACAAAGGCTAAGTATGTCCAAAAAAACTATAAAACTACTTTCTTTTACACTAACTCTAGCAATAGTAGCTATTATAGGAATTATATCGCTCTCATCCAAAAGCTACTCTTCAAAAAAATATGATAAAAATATGTTTTCAAACAGTCCGGATGTAAAGATGACAAAAGGGAAACAAAAGTTCGCACAAACAAGACGACATGATACAAAAGTAACAATCTTAAATGACAACACAGCAAGTATGGGTGATTTTATTTTTAATTCTGGAGGCAACACCAAAATTGTCGCAAATATATCTTTAAAATTTAAAAACTCTAAAAAGGGTTGGTTTAATGGGGATGATGCTAAGCAAGAGATTATAAAAAGAGGTGTTATCCTCAGAAGTGCCATCATAGATACCATGATGGATAATCATGGACAAAAAACAAATGATGATAAAATTAAAGCGAAACTTTTAGAAAGTATTAACTACAACCTCTCTGATGCTACTGCAACAGAGATATATTTTAATAAGTTTATAGTTCAGTATTAAAATAAAGGTTGTAAAAAAGGAACAATTTGTTTCTTACGACTCAACACACCATCAAGCCAAACTTGTCTATTTTGCAGTATGCATTTAAAAGCATCTTCTATTTTTGTATTATCATCACTAATTACAAGCAGTTGGGAACCCTCTTTCATGATATCTGTCAAAAGAAGTAAAACAGAATGAAGCCCACCCTCATCTTTTAGCTTTTGCATATCTTCAAATAAAGCATCCTTTTTCTCATCAAATACACTCAAATCAACAACTTCCAATTGTCCAATACCCACCTTGCTTTCACCCATTGAAAATTCTTTATAATCTCTTGTTGTTAACTCTCTTGGAGTAGCATTACCTACTGCAGATTTCACTATAAACATCTCCATACCAAGAACCTTATAGTCTTCGATTTCAGCGATAATAGAGAGTTCTTTAACAGCCTTTGTATCGACTTTTGTACAGGTAGGTGATTTAAAAATCACAGTATCACTTAATATAGCGCACATCATCATGCCAGCAATGTCTTTTGGTATCTCCACATCATAAGCTTTATACATTTCATATATGACTGTATTTGAACAACCTATTGGACGAATCCAACATTCAAGTGGCGTATTCGTAGTTATATCACCTAGTTTATGATGGTCTACAATACCTAAAATAGTTGCTTCCTTAATATCTTTAGGAGCTTGCGCTAAATCTGAAAAATCTACTATATAAACTTCTTCTCCGGCATACGATGTTTTAAGCTCTGGAGTATCTGCATTAAATTTATTTAATATAAATTCTGTTTCAGGAGAGATATCTCCTTGACGAGTAGCGATACACTCTTCACCTAATTGATTTTTTAAATATGCTAAAGAGATAGCCCCTACAATAGAGTCGCTATCTGGATTTGTATGACCGAAAATATATGTTGACATTTTTTGCCTTTAATTTTTTTGTAATTATACACAAATTTTATTTATGTAATTGTAGTTCTTTTTTAAGATATTCGCCAGTGTAACTTCCGGTTTGCTTGTAAGTGTTAGCTAAGACCTCCGGTGATCCCTCTGCAATGATAAGTCCACCGCCACTTCCACCTTCTGGACCCATATCTATAACCCAGTCAGCATTTTTAATCATATCAAGATTATGTTCTATAATAAGAACCGAGTTACCTAACTCTACAAAATGATGCAGTACTTTAGTAAGCCTATCTACATCTGCAAAGTGAAGCCCCGTTGTAGGTTCATCTAGTATATAAAGAGTTTGACCTGTATCTTTACGAGAGAGCTCTTTTGAGAGCTTTATTCTTTGCGCCTCGCCACCTGAAAGAGTAACAGCATTTTGACCAAGGGTGATATACCCAAGTCCGACATCTACAAGTGTTTTCATCTTCAAATTTATCTTAGGAATTGGCTCGAAAAAAGTATATGCTTCTTCCACGCTCATAGCTAAAACATCAGCTATAGTTTTGCCTTTATATGCAACTTCCAAGGTCTGATCATTATATCTTTGACCATGACACGCATCACATTTCACCATAATATCAGGTAAGAAGTGCATCTCTATCTTATTTTCACCCTCACCTTGACACTTTTCGCATCGACCACCCTTCACATTAAAACTGAAACGAGAGGAGGTATAACCACGAATTTGACTCTCTTTTGTTAGCGCAAACAAGTTTCTTATCTCATCCATCACTCCGGTATATGTAGCAGGATTTGAACGTGGAGTTCGACCTATTGGACTTTGGTCTAGATATATTACTTTGTCAACATTTTCTAGCCCTGTTATCTCAACACCCGCTACTTTATTTACTTTTCTAGCATGATTTAAAAGCTCTCTTGCTGTTGGAAGCAAGGTCTGTAACATCAAAGAACTTTTACCACTCCCACTTACACCTGTTATACATACAAAGTTATTGAGTGGTATTTTTGCATTTAAATTTTTAATATTGTTAAGTGTTACATTTTTTATCTCAATATGTTTGTCTTGCTTACGTCTATAAAAATATTCTATTTGCTTACGTCCGTAAAGATAATCTGCGGTTAAAGTTTTAGCTTTTTTCAATTTATCTAAAGTTCCACTAAAAACAACTTCTCCACCAAATTTTCCAGCATCTTCACCAATATCTACGATAAAGTCAGCATTTTCAATTGTTTCTTTATCATGCTCAACAACTATAACACTATTCCCTTTTTCTTGAAGACTTCTTAGAGTTCTTATGAGCTTTAAAGTATCTCTCTCATGCAAGCCTATACTTGGCTCATCCAACACATAAAGGACGCCTGTTAGACCACTTCCTATTTGAGAGGCTATACGAATCCGTTGGGCTTCACCACCACTTATAGTCCTAGCATCACGACCTAAAGTGATATAACCAAGCCCTACATCAAACAAAAAGTATAGTCTTTCTCTTATTTCATTTAAAATTGGGGCAGCTATTTGCGTATCTTGTTCATCTAGGTATTTAAAATGATCCTCATTCGCAAACCACTCATATGTTTTTGCTATTGGCATTTCTAAAAGTTCGGATATCCCTTTTTGTCCAACTCTCACAGCAAGTGATTCAAGCTTTAACCTATTAGCATTACAAACATTACAAACCTTTTCGCTCATGTAATCTGCTAACTCTTTCTCATCTTTAAACATATCATATGCTATTTTAATGATTCCCGGCCACATTCGCTTTACTTCATGATTTTTCCAAAGAAAACTAACTTCTTCTATACCACCATGAAGAATAGCTTTTTTCTGATATTCAGGTAGCTCTGAATAAGGCACTGTGATATCTATATCATTATGCTTACAAAAGCCTTTTAAAAAGGTAAAGTAATACCCTTTGTTAAAACCATAGACAATTTTCACGGCACCTTTTTCAACACTTAAGTCTATATCTATAACTTTTTCATGATCAAGAGCATAGCGTAAACCTAAACCATCACATTCAGAACACGCACCCTTTGGTGAATTAAATGAAAAGGAAAGTGGTTCTAACGGGTCAAAACTTATCTTGCAATCAAAACAAGCATTATGCTCTGAGTAGTGAATTGATGCATCAATAAGGTCTAGCTCTTTATGATTGAGTATATCTATCTCTAACTCACCATAACTTTCTTTTAAAGCTTTTTCAACATCTGCTGCTATACGTTCTTTATTTTCTTCTTTGACAACAACTCTATCTATGACCACTTTTATCGTATGTTTTTTCGTTTTACTAAGTTCTATCTCTTCATCAAGGCGAACCATTACCCCATCTATCATTGCTCGAACATAACCTTTATGGACTAGAGACTCTACAAGATCCGCATATGCACCTTTTTTTTCACGCACAAGAGGAGCCATTAAAACTAACTTTGCACCTTCAGGTAATTTTGCTACTTCGTTGATAATATCCGATGCTGACATTTGAGATATCTCTTTATGACACTTGTGACAATGCTGAACTCCAACACGAGCATACAGAAGTCTAAAGTAGTCATATATCTCCGTTATCGTACCTACTGTTGAACGAGGGTTTTTACTTGTAGTTTTTTGATCAATCGCGATTGCAGGAGTCAACCCTTCTATCTTGTCAACATCAGGTTTTCCTACACGATCAAGGAACTGCCTAGCATATGATGATAGGGACTCCATATAGCGTCTTTGCCCTTCAGCATATAATGTATCGAAGGCTAATGTAGACTTTCCACTTCCACTTATCCCTGTCATTACTACGAGTTCATTTTTTGGAATATTTAAACTAATATTTTTTAAATTGTTTTCACGTGCGCCTGTAATTTTAATAAAATCTTTTTTCATTTATGTAAATACCCTATATGTTAAATATGTAACTATTGATGCATAAAATACAATCAATAACTTTCTTTGTAATAAACTTTCTACCTTATCTTTAAAGATAATACCAAAATGTACACCCACTAATGATGCTAAACCAATCAATAAACCTTTTTCAAAATCCACATGTCCACTCATTGTATGAGATATCATCCCAGAAAATGATGAAAATACGACAAAGAATAAACCTGCTGAGATGGCACGTTTTAATTCAATATGCCAAAATCCAACTAAGATAGGTACTAAAACAATGCTTCCGCCAACACCGATAGTCATACTCAGCAATCCAATAAATAAACCAACCATAAAAAGTTTAAAACTATTTATCCTAACTGGCGTATCTAAAAATTTTGGTTTGAAAAATAATCTTGTTAAAGCAAATAATGCAAAAAGTAAAAATATACTTTCAAGCACAGTTGAACAGAGGTATGAAGCTAAAAATCCACTAAAAAAAGCACCGACGAAACCACCTAAGCCAATAGTTGCTATCATCTTGACATCTAAGTTACCTTTTTTGTTATTAAGATAACTTCCATACACTGAACTAAAAACCATTTGAACGCTTGATATCCCGATAGCTTCTTTAGTTGGCAATCCTATAGCTAGAAGAATAGGAATAAGTATAGTACCCCCGCCTATGCCAAAAAAACCAGAGACAATGCCAACACTAAAACCAAGTATGACTAATTCAAACATGCCCAACCTAAATATTTTGCGAATTATACTAAGATACTTCTTTAAGGCAGTTGTACAATTGTATATTTAGTATTTATTTTATATTTAATTGAGATTTATTGAAGTATAATGTACCTCACTAAAGGAATCTCATGCTTAGTACTATTATTGAAGCTGCTCAAAACTTTTGTATTCACCAAATTCGTATTGAACACAGTATTCACGATAATATCTCCAAAACAAGAACACTTATTGCTTATATAGATATAGAACGTAGTAATGGTGACAAATATAGAGTATATCTTTCTGCTGATAAAAGCTTTATTCAAAGAGTATCTCAAATATTTCTTGAAGAAGATGAAAGCGATGAAGAGACTCTTATAGATATGGCATTAGAGACTACTAACTTAATCGTTGGAAGTGCTAAGGTACTTTCTGAAAATTCTGATATGACATACACTATCAGTACGCCACACTTTGAAAAAATAGATATCTTTGACTTTGAATACGATGATTTAAAAGTCATACAAGTTGAAAGTGACAAACTTACCGTAGCTATCAAGGAATTATAAATGAGTATTAAAAAAAAGCCGAAGTTTACTGAAGACATACAACACTTTAACGAAGAGGAAGAACTCTCGTGGATGGACTACTCTGGTTTACTAGATATGGAAGTAGAATTTGTTTCAGACTTAGGTGAAACAGAACAAACAGTAGCAGAAATTTTAGAACTCCATAAAGGCTCTATCATCGACTTAGGGAAACCAGCAGGTGAAAGTGTTGAAGCCTATGTAAATGGTCGTATTCTAGGAAAAGGTGAAGTGATGGTATATGAAAAAAATCTTGCTATTCGTATAAATGAAGTTCTTGATTCTAGTGCTGTTCTTTACCACCTTTCAAAAGAGCGTTTATGATTAAAGTACTTTTGCTCTTTTTACTGCCCCTTACATTATTTGCCTCAAAAATTTTAAGCTACAATATTTATGATAGAACAGACAGAGTTGATGTTATGATAACTTTTGACACTCCCTATATAGGTGCTATAAAAAAGAGTGTAGATGATGCTAATATAATTATAAGACTACAAAACACCTCTATAGAATCAACTAAAATGAAACGGCTTTCATCAAAATTTGTAAATACTATTTCCATTTCGTCTATATCTTCTCATGTTCAAATAGTTGCTTCTGTTCCCGAAGGTATAGATTTAATAGCATCCAAGACGTCTGATGCCTATGGCCTGAGACTACGATTTACAAGAAAGCCACTCTCTAAACAAAGTGCAAAAACGCAAACTAAATCTGTTAACTTAAAATCACCTACCTTACTTTCAGCACTACCAACTAAAAAAGATGACAACATAACTCAAAGCTATTACATAGTCATTAGTATTTTAATTATAGGAATTATTATTTTATTTATGTTGAGAAATAAAGTTGGTCCAACTACAAACTCTTGGCTTATGGGGCAAAAAGATAAAGCAAAAAAAATTGCAAATCCTCACTTAGATGTTAGCATAAGATTTCAAAAAACTATCAATGAGCATAATTCAGTCGTTATGCTAGATTTTGCAGAACAAAGCTACCTCGTAATGATGGGTTCTAGTAATGTTCTACTCGATAGATTTACAGACAATAAACCGAGTACTCAAGAAGATTTTGAGAGCATTTTACAAGAGAAGCATCATGCCCTAGAAGACTTTTTAGAGAATCCACAAGAAGAACCTATGCAAACTTATAAAAACAAGGCCTCTAGTATATCTTATGAGGCTTAAGTATTCTTATAGTTTGTTCGTAGTAGTTTTTTTATCGTTTTTATGTTAGTAACACTAAGTTCGTAAGTTTTATCCATCATTTTATTAATATGAAAAACCTCCGTCACAGTAATCCCATATGGGTCTTTTTTTTCTTTTACTTGTTTATTGTCATCTGTAAAAGAGTATAAAAACAAACTCTTTCTCGTCAATTGAATATAGTAAGTTAAAACAATTTCATCAGAATGTTTTTTCTCAATCGCTATCGTAACTCTTTGGTCCTCTTTATACTCACCTTCAATAGTAAGGATTTTCCTAGCTTCTTCTATTGACATGAATCCAATATAAAATTTATTGTATAAGTCATGATATCGTTGCACCTTTTCATTCATCAAAAAATTAAAGTCTATAATAAATTTTTTGTGTGCACGAATCGTTCTAGTTACCCAACTCATAGTATTATAATATCTAAATGGATGAAGTCTTAAACTATGAGCTTCAATCATTTTTTTAGACTTAGATTTCTGTTTTGGATTCAGTATCATACTCTTTGGATTAACAATATACTCTAAAACTTTACTTGATGAAAACTCATGAGTAAACCAAACTTTACAATAATCAGGGAACTGTTTCGTTCCAGTAGCGCCATCATTTAATATGATAAGAGCCTTCACTTCGTTATTTGGAAATATTATCTCAAGTAGCGCCTTCTTCTTTCTTAATCTTTTTCTTAGCTTCAATACATTTTTTACAAGAGTCATCTCTACAAAATATAGTTCATTTTGTTTTGTAATAAACATAGCATCAAATTCACTTATCTCCCGACTTTTTGTTCTATAAACTATCTGCTGTTTCTCACTTATAGAGAGAGTGTTTGGAAATGATTTAAAGCGATTTTGGTGAAAACCTTTTAAAACAAACTTAGCAATGTCTCCATTAGTTTCTGCATATTTTATAAGTTTTTCATAGAGAAAGTTTTCATACACTTCCCCTTCAAAAGAGCGGTATGAACTTAAGTAGTGAGGATCCTCTTTGTCAATACCTTTTTTGATTAAGGATAAAAGGTGTTTTACATTGTATTCGTAATGTAATAAGTTATCTGAAATGTTAGCATCATCAAGATTTCTAATATCTTTACTTATCTCTAACATTAGGCAAACTCTCCATTTTTAAAAAAGTTATCTATTATATCACGTGATTCTTGTACATCACTCACATGATTAATAACATCTCTTATATTTGAAGCACCTCTGTAACCTTTCGAGTAAGTATGCACATGTTTTCTAAACATAGCTACACCATGAGCTCCATAAAATTCTACCATTTTATCAAAATGCTCCATAATGATTTCATGTTTTAAATCAAAGGAAATATCACTATTTCCCATTCGTAGTTGATGAAATATCCATGGAGCTCCGACTGCTCCACGCCCTATCATAACTCCATCCGTTTCAGTATGTTCTATTACCCATTTTGCTTTCTCATATGAGTCTATATCACCGTTTGCTATTACGGGAATAGAGACAGCTTTTTTTATCTCTGCAATTGCATCATAATCAACCGCAGCCTTAAACTTACCCGCGCGAGTTCTCCCATGTACTGCTAAAAAATCAGCCCCAGAATCTTCTACAATTTTAGCTATTTCTATGTGATTTTTTTTTTCAAATCCAAGTCTTATTTTTACACTTGTTTGCTTTTTATTTGAAGTTTCTTTAATAGTTTTAATAATATCACTCATAAGAGGTAGGTTTAAAAGTAGTGAACTACCGCTCCCATGACCTACAACTTTGGGAACAGGACATCCACAGTTTAAATCAATTATATCAATACCATCATATTGATTTAGTATCTCTACTGCTCCTTTAACTATATCAACATTTGACCCAGATATTTGAACAGAATAAGGATCTTCTATAGGAGATTTTTCTAGCATATGTAAGGTTTTAGCTGAATTATGAACAAGTGCGTTTGAACTTAGCATCTCACTTACAGTAAGGTCAGCTCCAAATTTTTTAACTACACTCCGAAAAGGAAGGTCTGTAAAACCAGCTAATGGTGCAAGGACATAAACTGGTTTTTCAAATGTCATATTTTATACAAAAAGTTCTATACTAAAATTTTTACCGCAATCTTTTAGGGCACGATAAGATTTAAAGTTCAAGTACTCATTTGGTTGCGTATTTTGAAGTAGTTCGTCAGCTGGTGATATCATCTCTAAGTCAAATAAAGTATACAAATAAGCCCCTGTAGCATCTTCATTTTCTTCACTTAATGTTTCAAAGAGTTTCATTCTTTGTTCAGGAATCATACTTTTAGAAAGAATTGAAGATATTTTAATATAGTCATCAGATTGAAGTTCTAATGGTTCAAATAAAGCTATAAGGGACTCATTTGAGATTTCTAATGTATGTTCATCTGCATTAATTCTTGCGAGTACCTTATAAAGTGCTTCTTTTGATATATGTTGCTTATAGTTTTCAATAGCGTATAAAGGGGATGTTTCTACAAAATCAATATATACTTCTTCAAACAAAGCATCACTATATTTTCCTTTAGAGCTTAAGATATCTTCAGCACTAATATCACCATTTTTATACATATTTTTTTGATTTAATATTACTAATTGATTTGTTAGTTTTAAATTGAATTTTTTCAAATCTACAACTTTACCTACTTTCATATCATTAATTAAATTAATTATTTCATTAATTTTATTATTAGCAGTATCTGGCTTCAGAGTAGGATTTGCCATAAGTACTGAATTATCCATAACCCCACCAAGAAGCTTGTACCTATCAGTTTTATATGTATGATTTCGTACTTGTTTACCTAGATATGCTTCTACAACTGCATCTATGTATTTATCAAAATCTTTATCATACTTTCTACTTTCTAACCCACCGAGAAGTGAGTAAAACCCCATATGTAATAGACTTGCTACATATAAAACAAACAGTGGAATAACGACTAAAACAGCTATGGACATTGCTGGAAACTGAATCCCTAAGAATTCAATAGCAAAACTACCTTGTGTTACAAATGCATAAACATACCATCCAACAATCACCATAAGCAATATAGATGCTATTGTATATCTTTTTAAATACATATATTAGACCTTATTTTGTTTTTTCTACTATCTCTCTACAATCAATGCAGTAAATGGCATGGGGTTTTACTTTCAAACGTTGAAAACCTATTGGATCTTCACACATTTCGCAAACACCATAATCACCATTCGATATTTTACCCAATGTTACATTAATCTCTTTTAACTCTTGATTTTGCTGAGACACAATAGCACTTTCTATCATAGAATTATTACTATTCGAAGCATGATCAGCTTCGTCATTTAATTCTTGTCCACTTAACTGTGCTAGTTCGTTATTAACACTATTAATATTTTTATTAATTTGATCTTTCCGACTCTCTAGAATTTCTCTAAAGTAACTTAACTCACTATCTTGCAACTTTGATCCTTATATTCACTTGTGATATGGATGATTACTCAAAATCGAGAATCCTCTGTAAATTTGTTCTAAGAGAACACTCTTTACAATTTTGTGACTCATAGTAATCTTTCCTAAGCTAATAACCTTGTCACTTTTTTTTAAAAAAGTATCTTCAAAGCCATATGCTCCACCTATGAAAAATTTAATGGCAATTTTATCATTTAATAGCTTACTAAATGCATAAGAATCAATAATTTCACCATCTGGATGCAATACTACACTATAATCTTTATTAATATATGAATCTAAAACCTTAGTATAAGCCTGTTTTGAAGCAGTTGGAGAGATAGTGTGTGCTTTTGTTACATCCTTGTTAAATATTTCAATATCTTCTACTTTTGCAAAACGACTAATCATTTTTTGTAACTCTTTATAGAGGGGATCGTATATTGACTTTTCTTTTTTGGCAATACTTATTATTTGCACTTTCAATCTAAAAGTCCACTGCCAATAACTTTATACCTAACATTATCGAAATTATCTCCGAGTTTTACACCGCCAATAACTCCAACATAATGCTTAGAAAGAGCAGCTATAGAATCTATACTATCTCCTAATATACCTGATATATCTTTTTTTGTAGAGGTGTTTCGGTAAGCTCCTAATCCAATATAATTGACGTCCATCTCATTAGCTTCTAAAACTTCTTTTTTATTATGCGTAGAAATTCCAAGTATTTTATCCTTGTTTATCACATTTCTCAAAATTTTCACAGCTTTGTGTATATCTTTATCGATGAGATATAAATCTTCACGTCCTACATGAACCCCATCACAAAACTCTACAAGTTCATACTTATCATTCACTATTAAAAATCCATCAAAAAGTTTTCTTATAATGATAAGCTGTTGTTTTATAAAGGAGATATCGGAGGTTTTATTTCTATATTGAATAATTGCAGCATCATTATCCATTGCTATTTGAACAAAGGTCTCTATACTTATTGAACGAGAATCTAATAATTCTTGATCACATAAGGCATAAAGTTGCATCTATTTTTACTTAATCAGCTTTAAAAAACTTGAGCAAATCACTCAATGTTTTCTTGAGCTCATTTCTATTTACTACCATATCAACTGCACCTTTTTCAAGTAAAAATTCTGCACGTTGGAAACCATCTGGAAGTTCTGAACCAATAGTTTGCTCTATTACCCGAGCACCAGCAAAGCCTATAAGTGCACCAGGTTCTGCGATAATGATATCACCTAAGGTTGCAAATGAAGCTGAAACACCACCCATAGTTGGATCTGTTAAAACAGAAATATATGGTAGATTATGATTCGCTAATCTTGCAAGCGCAGCGGATGCTTTACTCATTTGAAGAAGAGAAAAAGTTGACTCTTGCATTCTTGCTCCACCAGAAGCACTTAGTATAATCACACCTTGCTTTTTCTCTATCGCACGAGTGATAGCACGGACAATTTTTTCACCCTCTACTGAACCAAGACTACCACCCATAAATGCAAAATCAAATATAACTACTTGAGCTTCTATCCCATTCAAACTCATCTCTCCACTTACAACAGAAGAATAACGACCCGTTTTTTTAAAACCCTCTTCGATACGTTGTTTATATGATTTTTTATCTACAAACTTCAGAGGATCAACAGGTCGAAGATTTTCATCAAACTCTACAAATGTTCCCTCATCTGCTAACAGCTTGATACGTTCTTTTACACCTATACGTAGATGAAAGCCACATTTTGGACATACGTAGTTTTGATTTTCAACTTCTTTATAGTACATTAAAGAGTGACAAGACTTACACTTTACCCAATGAGCAGAAACCTCACTTTTTGTAGGTGCTTTAGCGGTGCTTCTAGAAAAAAGATTTAATAAATTCAAGACAAATCCTTAGATTAATATAATGAACGCATTCTACCCTAACTTTTATAAAATACCTCTTTCATGTTGCACGAAGTGCCAATAATAAAATTATAATAAATATAAATTGAATCATTAAATTTAATATTAAAAAAAATAAAGTGCTACTTTCATACATACAAGGTGATAAAAATGTGTGAAACTTTCTTATTTAAGAAATATACTACGAATAATTATGTTAATATCACAATAACTATTATTTAAGGAATAAGAATGAAAAATAGAATGAAGTTACTAATTACAAGCTTTGCAGCTGTATTTATGATGAGTGGTTGTACTGCAATGAACTTAGGTGTTACATTTATGGGCTTTTCTGAAAAGACACAAGAGTCATATGCAACAATGATGGATATAGTTAGTGAAACTGGTGATCCAGCTCAAGCTATGATGAAAGAATGGTTAATCACTGATACTGACATGACTGAAGAAGATGTTTTTGATGAGATGAAAGATTTAGCTGGTGAATACAACATGAGATTTGTTGGTGAGAAAAACATGTTTAGACTTTTAGATACTGAAGTTGCAAACTACAAAAAAGCTGGATATAAAGACATAATTGTTCATGCAAGAATTGCTGAATTTTGTTCATTAAGTATTGCTAAAGAGATGTTAAATCACTCTCGTTTCTATGGTGGTTTTATGCCATGTCGCGTTATCTATGTTGAGTTTGAAGATGGTAGAAGATACCTAGTATCTATGGATATGGCACTTGCTCTTTATGGTGGAACAGATGTTAAACCAATTAACCCAGGTTTAATGGAAAAAATGGAACAAGTTAAAACTGCAATGGAAGACATTCCTATGAAAGCTGCTGGTTATGATGAGCAAGTTGAAGCTGATAAAGCAATGGCTGCATATTATGCTGAGCACAACATCAATGAAAGACTAGTTGCTACTCCAGAAGAAGAGTAATCTGATTCTTTATTTCCCACCACTCGGTGGGAATCTACATAACTCCCTTCCCCTACTAAGCAAATAATTGCACTATACTCTATTTAGAGAAGTGACTTCGCTATACTTCTTGCTGCTTCACGACCATCATACGCTGCTGTCACAACTAAATCTGCACCACGATAACAATCTCCACCAGCAAAGATTCCAGAAGTAGATGTTTCATGTGTTTCTTCATCTATAATGATTTCACCCCATTTGTTTGTTTCTATTCCATTTTCAGCTAAAAAGGCAGGAACCTCTGTATCAAAACCTAAAGACATAATAATGACATCTGCACTCAATCTTGAATTAGTCCCTTTCATCTCTTCTACTTTTTGACGACCAGAATCATCTTTAGCACCAAGGGACATTTTAATCACTTCAACAGCAACTGCCTTAGCATCATCATTTAAGATAATCTCTTTTGGAGAAGTTAAAAATGTAAAATCAACACCCTCCTCCATAGCATTTTTGTACTCTTTTTTACTTCCTGGCATATTCTTTTCATCACGTCTGTAAAGACAGGTTACAGTTTTAGCACCTTCACGCTTTGCTGTTCTAAGACAATCCATTGCAGTATCACCACCGCCAATAACTACAACATTTAAATCTTTAAAATCAAAACGTTTATCATAGCTATCACCAAAATTCTTCTTTTGAATATTTGTTAAATAATCCATAGCATCATATACATTCGATGCAGACTCTCCGTTTAATGAAGCTTTTTTAGCTTTCGTAGCACCTACTCCAATAAACATCGCATCATGAGAAGAAGCAATCTCTTCAAAAGTTATATCTTTACCAACGTTACAATTTAACTCTAGTGTCATTCCAGCATCGAGAAGTAAACTAACCCGTCTATCTACTATCTTTTTATCAAGTTTAAAACCAGGGATACCATAAGTTAAAAGCCCACCAGCACGGTCTGCTCTTTCATACATAGTCACTTCTATACCAGAACGAAGAAGGTATGTTGCAGCAGATAGCCCTGCTGGACCACTACCAATAATAGCTACTTTCTTACCACTATCTAAAGTTGGAAATTCTGGTTTGTAACCTGCTTTAAATCCAGCTTCTGTAATATGTGTTTCAACTGAGCCAATAGTGATAGCACCATGCCCATCATTGAGGGTACAGTCCCCTTCACAAAGCTTGTCATGTGGACATACTCTTCCCATTACTTCCGGAAATGGTGATGGCTCATTTGAAAGCTTAAAAGCAAACTCTAAATCTTTCTCACTTACAGCCTTAAGCCACTGTGGTACATAGTTATGCAATGGACATTTATTTAAACAAAAAGGGTCACCACATTGTATACATCTCTCACTCTGAGTTGCTGCGTCATCTTTATCAAAAACTTCATATATTTCACTAAAGTCTTTTGTGCGTTCTACAACTAATCTTTTTTTAGCTTCTATGCGCTCTATATTTAAATATTCTTTCATGATTAGTCTCCATTCTCAAGGTTAAGTGGTAATTTTGTTAAGTTTTTAGGTTTTACTAACCAAAAATTTCTAACTTCTACTCTAAAGTTTTCAAGTAAATCTTTAGCTTTTTGACTACTTGTTTCAACAACATAATCTTTTAGCAATTTTTTAAGATAGTGTCTTGCTTCATCACCTTCATCAGTATCGATGCGGATAGCTTCTACAAGCTCACGGTTCACATTTTCAACAAAGGAATGGTCTTCATCATACACAAAACTAATACCCCCAGTCATACCTGCACCAAAGTTGATACCAGTACGCCCAAGAATCACAACAACTCCACCCGTCATATATTCACAAGCATTATCTCCTGTCCCTTCAACTATTGCAAAAGCACCTGAGTTACGAACAGCAAAACGTTCACCTACACTTCCAGAGATATAAAGTTTACCACCAGTAGCACCGTATAAACAAGTATTTCCACCAGCCGCATATGCTTCGCCCTCATTGTCAGATGTGATAATAACCTTCCCGCCATGCATACCTTTACAAAGGTAGTCATTTGCTACACCTCTAAGGTATATACTCACACCGGGGATAAGGAATGCTCCAAGAGCCTGCCCTGCTATACCACTAAGGTTTATCTTAATTGTATCAGCCTTAAGACCTTTATCTCCGTAGTACTGAGCAATCTCGCCAGATATTCTAGCCCCAAAACTTCTATTTATGTTTGTGATTTCACGCTCTATTTTTATAGGATGTTCTGGATGTTCTATGGCAACTCGCGCTTCTTTAAGAACATCTATCTCAAATGCATTATCATCAAAGGGATGATTAAATTTTTGTTGATGGGTGTTGACCCCATCCTCTTTATGTAAAATTGATGAAAAATCAAATTTTTGCGCAAACTCATCATCTACAACTTTTAGCATTTGTACTTGACCTATCATCTCTTCCATTGTTTTATATCCAAGAGAGGCCATAATAGAGCGTACATCCTCCGCTAAAAATGTAAAATAATTTATCACTTGATTTACATTTCCTTTAAAAAACTCTTCACGTAGTTTTTCGTTCTGTGTTGCGATACCTACAGAACATTTATTTACATGGCAGATACGAAGCATCTTACAACCAACTATAGTAAGGACACCTGTACCAAATGCAAAAGATTCTGCTCCTAAGAGTGCAGCTTTAACTACATCTAAACCAGTTTTTAGTCCACCATCAGCTTGAACTTCAACAAGACCACGAAGGTTATTTGCTTTAAGTGCATTATGTGCCTCACTCAAACCTATCTCAAATGGATTTCCTGCAAATTTTATAGAGGTAAGTGGTGCTGCCCCAGTACCACCATCACCACCAGAGATGATAATTTTGTCTGCATATGCCTTTGCAACACCAGCAGCGATAGTTCCAACGCCCACAGTTGAAACAAGCTTAACAGCTACTCGTGCATTTGGGTTCACTTGTTTCATGTCAAAGATAAGTTGTGCCAAATCTTCAATAGAGTAGATATCGTGATGCGGAGGTGGTGAGATAAGTGTAACTCCTGGGACTGTATGACGAAGCTTACCAATTAAAGCACTTACTTTATGTCCAGGAAGTTGTCCACCCTCACCTGGTTTAGCACCTTGCGCTACTTTTATCTGAATCTCCTCAGCACTTCTTAGATACGCAGGCGTTACACCAAACCTACCAGAGGCAACTTGCTTGATTTTTGATACACGATTAGTATCAAATCTTTCAGGGTCTTCTCCACCCTCACCAGAATTAGACTGAGCACCAATGGAGTTCATAGCCATTGCTATAGTTTCATGTGCCTCTGGTGAGATAGAACCTAGACTCATTGCCGCTGAAGCAAAACGTTTAAAAATTTCTTCTTTTGATTCTACTTCAGATATATCAATTGCTTTTCTTGTAGATTTCAAATCAAAGAAATCACGGATAAATTTAAGACCACGTCCATTTACAATTTTTCTTAATCTATCATAATCTTCTACTTTTCCTGAATCTACACATTTATGAATAGCATGTATCACAGATGGACCAAAATCATGATGCTCAGCACCATTATAAAACTTATAAAATCCACCAATATTTAATGGGAAAATTTTGTTAAATCCACTATTTGAAAAAGCATCTTGAGAGTATTTTCTTAGACGTTGATCAATATCATCATAAGTTAGTCCGCTTAGAACACAGTGAGATGATTCAAAACAATCTTCTACTATCTGCTTATTGAGTCCCATCACATCAAATAAACCTGAGTTTCTATAAGACGCTATCGTTGCAATTCCCATTTTTGACATAATCTTTAACAGTCCACCATTTATAGCAGTATGGACAGCTTTAAGTACCTCATGACAATCTGCTTGCATAGTCTTTGAATTCTCTAGCTGATTCATCACTGTTGAAAAGAGTAAATTAGGATAAATTGCGCTTGCACCATAACCAAGTAGTACAGCTGCAGAATGGGAGTCTACAACCTCTCCTGTTGCTGCTATCATAGAAACAAGATGACGAATTTTTGCATGAGAAAGTGCGATATTTAAACGTCCTATTGCCATTGCCATAGGAATCACTACATTTTTTTCATCAAATGATGAATCATCAAGAATAACTATTCTTATCCCTTCATTTTTAACTGCATCTATAACATTGTCTACAAGAGCAATTAAAGCATCTTCGAGTCCACTACTATATGATGTTGAAAATGTTTTATTATGATAAAAACTTTGATAGCGAGGAGATTTTTTATCACCAAATGACTTCAATACATCAAGTTTTTCACGAGTAATAATTGGTGAAATTGCCTTAAGACGATGTGCATGAGTTGGAATTTCATCTAAAATATTATGAACCTCTCCAAAACCCGTATTTAAACTCATTACAACAGACTCTCTAATAGGGTCAATTGGAGGATTTGTTACTTGAGCAAATTTTTGTTTGAAGTAGTCCGTAAAATTTCGTTGCTTATTTGAAAAAGCTGCAAGAGGCGTGTCATCACCCATTGACCCAACTGCTTCTTTGGAATCCTTCATCATGGGCTCTATAACTTGTTCAATTATCTCTTGCGTTATGTTAAAATATCTTTGACGCGCTATCAAACCTTTTGACTCAAAATCACACTGGGTCATATACTGCTCTTCAACATGTTCTTGAAGATATATCATATGTTCGTTAAGCCACTTCATGTATGGGTTTGAACTTTTTAAATAATTATTTATATCATCATTCTTAAGAATTTTTCCATATTTTAAATCTAAACCTAACATTTCACCTGATTGTAAACGCCCACGCTCTTGTATATTATCTTCGTCAATGTCTACTACACCATACTCTGATGCGATAAGAAGATTATCATCCTTAGTAATGATATATTTTGAAGGACGAAGACCATTTCTATCTAGAACACAACCAATGTAGCGACCATCTGTTACAGAAAATGCCGCTGGACCATCCCAAGCCTCAAATACAGTTGAGTGATACTCATAAAATGCACGTAACTCTGGATCCATATGTGGAGCATTTTGCCAAGCAGAAGGGATAACTGCGCGAACAGCTTTAAAAAAGTCCATTCCATTAACAATTAAAAATTCAAAAAAGTTATCTGCTGATGCACTATCAGAAGAATCAAGCTGAAGAATTGGTAAAATTCTTTGAATCTCTTCATCTGTAAATACTTCTGACTTAATAGACTCAGATTTAATTTCTACATTAAAGCGATTCCCTTCCACTGAGTTAATCTCACCATTATGTGCAACTGAACGAAATGGCTGTGCAAGTCGCCATTCAGGAAGCGTATTTGTTGAAAATCTTTGATGAAAAAGTGAAAAACTTATTTTAAAAGAATCATCTTGTAGGTCTTTATAAAACTCTTTAATATGCGTAGGCATAACAAGACCCTTATAAGAGAGTACGGATGAGCTCATTGAAGATATATAAAATTCTCGATGAGAAACTAACTTATGCTCTACCTCTTTACGAGAAAGATAAAGTAAGGCATCAAATCTATCTGTCGCCATAATAGAATTTGGAATAATGAACATCTGAACAATATTAGGGAGTGAATCCATTGCTTGATTTCCCAATGCTCTTGTATCTACTGGAACCTCACGACGAAATACTACTTTTAAATCATTGTTAGTACATACATCTTCAAGAACATTAAGTTCCTGAGTGTCTGTAGAAAAAACTGAAGCTACTGCATACTGCTTTGGAAGTTCAACTCCATTCTGTGAAGCCACCTTACGTAAAAACTCATCTGGCATAGACAATAATAGTCCACTTCCATCACCAGTTTTTCCATCTGCTGCAACCGCACCACGATGCATCATACGCTCTAAGGCTGTAACTGCATCATCTAAAACTTTTTTACTTGCTTTATTTTTAATGTTTGCAACAAGTCCAAACCCACAGTTATCTTTGAACGAGCGTAATAAATTTTTATATTCTTTCATTAATTATCCTGTTTTAATATCTTTTTAAGGAAACTTAGTCTATTTAAAGACAAAGTGCATGTATTATACTACTTAAAGGTTTAAAAAAGCATTATAAAGATAAAATTTATCTCGGTAATTTAAATAAGTGGGAAGAAAAGAAGCGAATATGCAAGGTTTTATACTTAATCTTAATAAAGTTAAAGATGAAGACTTAATAGTAACTATTTTATCAGAAGATAACTTAGATACCCTTTATAGATTCTACGGAGCTAGACATGGGGTTATTAACTTAGGTTTTAAAATAGACTACGAAAAAGAAAGTTCTGCAAAAAGTACAATTTCACGACTTAAAGATGTTATACATATAGGGTATTCATGGATAAACGATTATAAACTACTCAGACTATGGCAAGACTATGTAGCACTTTTTCATAAACATCTTAAAGACGCTCATGAGGTGGACTTATTTTACTTTACTCTTATAGAAAATGCTTCGAAAAATTGGGCTAAACAAAATCCAAAAAGAGTCGCTATTGAATCTTATGTAAAGCTTCTGGAATATGAAGGAAGACTCCATACAGAAATGGAATGCTTTTTATGTCATGAATCAATAGATGGTGATATATCTTTAATTCGTGCATATTTACCAACTCATAAGCATTGTACCCATACCCTTAGCATCAACAAACAAGCTCTTCAAGAACTTTTTGATACTAAGTCTAGTCTCTTTTTATCTGATAAAGAGGTAGATAGGCTTTGGCATATACTTCTTGAGGGGTTATGATTTTTTTGCGACAATCGTTGCTAATTTAACTCTTTCACCTAGGCGATTCGTTTCTATTTTCTCTTCATAATAGATAACATCAAGTCCTATAAAAAGATGCAATAGTTCATTTTTTCGTAAAAGATAATCTAAGTTAGTTGTAGGCATCTGAAACTCTCCATGTGCTACTATAAATGTTTCAAACACTAGCAAACCATCTTGCTTAAGTGCCTCTTTCATTTGTGATGCTAAGCGACGGTTTAAGAAGTTTATATTAACTATCAAGTCATATCTATTTGGTGTAATGTTGTAAGTATCTAAATCAGCCTCAATTTTTGACACATGTGGATGGTTTTTGATTTTATCTAGTGCATAATCAGATATATCTACAGCATCAACATCGAAACCTTTTTCACATAAAAAGTGTGTGTTTCTTCCTGTTCCACAAGCTATATCAAGAGCCTGACCCACTTTAGCGTGTTCAATGTACTTTACTAATGTTTTGTTAGCATCATCTGACATGGGTCTTGATACATGACGTTCATTCCAACGAATTTTATCTTCTATCATTACTTCTCCTTCATTTTAAGAAAGTCTATTTTTATACTCTTCGTATCCAAACTCTTTTATTATTTCTTTATCACCATTCTTGCGAAGTATTACTAATGAGGGAAGTTTTATACCATTAAAAGTTGTATTTTTAACAAAGGTGTAGTGAATCTGGTCTTCAAAAATGATGGTATCACCAATTTTCAATGGCTTTTTAAAAGAATAATCCCCCATCACATCACCAGCAAGGCAAGTATTTCCAGTTAATCTATAGGTGTATTTATATACCCCTGCCTCTTTAGCATCACGAACTTCAGCTCTATAAGGCATGGCAAGAGTATCAGGCATATGTGCTTCTGCAGAGGTATCTAGTATAGCTATCTTCATCCCATTATCCACTATATCAAGGACTGATGATGCTAAGTAGCCAACCTCCCAACCAACAGCTTCCCCTGGTTCTAGGTAGACTTCAACATCATATTTTTTTCTAAACTCTTTAATGATTTTTATGAGTTTATCGACATCGTAACCTTTTTTAGTTATGTGATGCCCTCCACCAAAATTTATGTATTTTAAATCTCTAAAGTATTGAGCGAAGTTTTTCTCAAAGGATGCTAAAACCATCTCGAGTGCATCTACGTTTTGCTCACAAAGTGCGTGGAAGTTTAAGCCATCAAGAGATGAAAGAAGTTTTTCATCAAAGTTTTTAAGAGTAGTTCCTAGGCGAGAGTATATTCCGCAAGGGTTGTATATCTCTTTAGGTGCACTAGAGACTTCAGGATTGATTCTCAAAGAAATGTGCAAATCTGGATTGATATCTTTAACAATATTAAAATAGCGTTTGAGTTGTGCTGGCGAATTAAAAACTATATGGTCTGATATCTCAGCTATCTGCATCATATCTTCATCGTTAAATGCTGGAGAGTACGTATGTACCTCCTTAGCATCATCATTTTTCACAAACTCTTGTGATGCTAAAAGCGCCTCATGAAGTCCACTGGCTGTACAACCATCAAGATAAGATGATGCTAAGGGAAAAGTTGCATACATAGCAAAACCTTTAAGAGCTAATATAACCTTAGCCCCACTCTCCTTCCTCACTCTGTCTAATATCTTTAAATTTTTTTCTAAAAGCTCTTCTTCACATAAGTAGTATGGTGTTTTCATCTGTTTTTTAAACTAAAAAGATAATTTCTTTTTACACGAAGCGCTACTTCTGCAAAATAATCAGCATTTAAACCCATATCATTCACTTCTCTACAAGCAAGTAAGACTGATTTTTTTGTAAGTATATCTTTGGTATTTACAGCAGTTTTAATAACATTTAAAGTATCTAAATAACTTATCACCTTAGGAGATATATCATCTTTTTCATAGTCTATATACTTTAACACATCTACATATATTGGTTCTAGATTCCAATGCTCAAATAAAAGTCCACTTATATAATAAGAAGTAGTACCTAAAAGTGAATCTTCATATTCTGAAGTGTTTTTACATGCTTCATAGCCTTTTTTAAACTCTTTGACATAATTACTTTTTGTAATTTCTTGAGCTAATACCAGTTTTCCAGACTCCATAATCAAAGCTAAAGAGGTCAGGAACTGAGCTTGTCTTGGATCTATTTTGGAGTACCACTGCATAAGTAATGCACTTTGCAAATGACAAATGTCGTTAAAGGTAGTAGCACTAACCCCGTAAATACGAGTATTTGCTTTTATTTTTTCATGAATAGCATAATGAAGAACGAGTCCAAATATCTCTTGTGTTCCAAAAAGTGTTACCGCTTGAGATACAGAAGCTATCTGTTTTGAAAAACCGTATATTGGAGCATTTATCATTTTTAAGACATTTGCAGCTAAGAGAGCATCTGATTCTATGATTTTAACAAGTTTAATAATATCAATATTTCCAGCGCCATTTGCATATAGCTCTTGAATTAAGAACGTAGTATTAGATAATGGTGGAAGAGATTCTATACTCTTAACTAAACTCTCATATGTCATACATTACTCCTAAATATTAATAATATTATATCACAACTCTTTAATATGCCAAGGGAGACCTTGCTTATTTAACTCTTCCATAAAAATATCTGGGTCAAATTCTTCCATGTTGAAAACACCCTTACCTTGCCACTTTCCTTCAAGTATTAGTTTGGCACCTATCATTGCAGGGACACCTGTTGTATATGAAACTGCTTGAGAATTTACCTCCTTAAAACACTCCTCATGATCACTTACTTGGTAAATATATATAGATTTTTTTACACCATCTTTTATACCCGTAGCAACTATCCCTATATTCGTTTTACCTTTCGTTCTAGCACCTAGAGTTGATGGGTCAGGAAGCAGAGTTGCTAAAAACTCCATTGGTACTATCTTTGTACCATTATGTTCAATCTCTTTGATACCTAACATTCCCACATTTTCTAAACACTTCATATGTGTTAAATAACTCTCGCCAAAAGTCATAAAAAACCTAATGCGTTTTAAACCTTTTATATGCTTAACTAAGGATTCCATCTCTTCATGGTAAAGAAGATAAGAGTCTTTTTTACCTATTTGCGGATAATCCCAAATCATTTTTATCTCCATCGGTGCAGTATCTATCCACTCTCCGTTTTCCCAATACCTGCCTTTTGCAGATACTTCCCGAAGATTTATTTCAGGGTTAAAATTAGTTGCAAAAGGATATCCATGATCACCTGCGTTACAGTCTAGTATATCTATCGTCTCAATGCTGTCAAAATAATGTTTTTGGGCATAAGCACAAAAGACATTTGTAACACCAGGGTCAAAACCGCTTCCAAGTAGTCCCATTATACCAGCCTCTTTGAACTTAGCATCACGAGCCCATTGCTCTTTATACTCAAATTTTGCTTCATCTGGATGTTCATAGTTAGCTGTATCGAGATACGGAGTAGATGTAGCTATACAAGCATCCATGATAGTTAAGTCCTGGTACGGGAGAGCTACATTTATAACTATATTTGCATTTACTTTTTTAATAAGTTTAATGAGAGCATTTGTGTCATCAGCATCTATAAAGGTCGTTTCTATTTTGGCATCACTTAGTTCTGCTTTTATTTCATCACATCTCTTTTTTGTTCGTGATGCTAAGACAATAGTTCCAAAAATTTCTGCGTTTTGTACACACTTATGTACAACTACACGGCTAACTCCACCTGCTCCTATGATTAAAGTAGTTATATCTGACATTAAAATTTTTCTCCTAAATATAAATAAAATGTTTGATTTGTTGAACCTGAATTTCCATAAGCTAAATAAAATGGGCCCATAAAAGTATCAGCAGCAATATAAACAGAACCAGCCAAATGAATATCATCAAACCTCACTCGACTTCCATCTGCCCATGTCCCACCACTTTCTAAAGTCATACCAGCATACATAGGTACACTTAAAGATCCAAAAAATCCACCATCTTTTAACCTATATCTATATTTTAAAGAGCCAAAAATCATATTGTTATCATATAAAGAATATTTTTTATATCCTGAAAGGTTAAACATACCACCTAAAAAAAAGCTATCTCGTATACTTAGTATTTCATTCGTTGCATCAATAGTAATACCAGATTTAAAAAAAGCAACTAAAGAGTTCTCGAGGTAAGAAAAAGGCTTTTCTATCTCAACATATGCTTGAGTAAACTTATAATCACTTCCTAAGAAGTCAAACTCCTTAGTTATGCTAACTTGTGCTTTTATCCCACTTGATGGAAAATTATAGTTATCTAAATCGTCAACTAAGGCTGAAAGATAAAAAGGTGTCGACTCATATCTTTGAATAATCTCTTGAGTGCTAATAGTGTTATTTGTGATTAATAAAATATCTGCTTCATTTTTTTCCCTAAAGTGGGACAAACCAACTTCAAATTGATAATCCGTAGTTATATGCGCACCTAATGCCAATGTAGCACCATAATAATTTAACCGCACCTCTTGATTTACACTCTCTATAGGTATCAAGTCTATAAATTTTTCATAGGTAAGGGATGGCTTTATATAATATCTTTGCATCGCGTCAAGTGGTTGAAAAAACTCACTATGTAACTTTTGTCGCCTTCCTATTTCAAAATCATTACGAATCTCTGCACCTAATTCATTGATACTTTTATGTGTATAGCCTAACTTTATACTATAGGCAGAATGTCCGCTAAAATCATCTTCTAAATTGATAGAAAATCTTAAATCAGCAGTAGAATTCCAAGATGGTTCAGTTATGACTGTTAAGATATTTTTACCATCTTTTTTTTCTAGTGTATAGTCGACACTATCAAATAAAGTCATATTGTATAAATGAAGAAGATTTTTTCTTATTTTATCTTCATCTATCATATCACCAACTTTAAAATGTAATCTTTGTCTAATTGATTCATCACCAATAGATGTATAATTTTGAATAATAATCTCATCTATTGTTCTATAAGCTTTTGCTGGGGCTTCTCTGTATTTTTTTCTATACTCATTATACTCTTCATCACTCAAACTTAAATATTGTAATCTTTCTTCATAAATCTCTCGAGTAGCATCATCACCACGCTTTATAATTTCAGCATATTTACTCGCATCTAATCCACCATATCCATCTAAATTTGGAGTTATTAATATATCATCTTTACTCATCAAAGATATAGAGAAGTCTGCATTTTTACGCATTAAGATATTGACAAGTTGACCTAATACTCCAAAATATGAAGTAACGTTTAAGTTTTTGTCGAAATGCTCACTCACATCAACGGCAATGATAATGTCTGCACCCATTTTCTTTGCTAGAAGAATTGGCATATTGTTACTAACTCCACCATCGATGAGAACTTTACCATCTATCTCTATAGGTTGCAATCCACCGGGAATTGCGCTTGAAGCATAGATACTCTTAGAAAGTGACCCTCCACTAAGTATCACTTCATTTCCATTTTGCATATCTGTTGCTATAGCACGAAAAGGAATTGGTAACTTATCAAAATCTCTAATATGCTCTACATCCTGCGTTTGAGATAACATTTTAAAGAGCAAAGGTTGTCTATTTAGCATCCCTGTTGGAAGGGATACCTCATACTTATGATTTAATCCCACTCTCATTCGGCCATTATATGTATAGTCATACTCTTTTACGCGCATTGGCGTATCTTTTCTTACAAATTCACTTCTTATGTAGCTTTCCCAGTTTGTAGTGGTTAACATCTCATCTATCTCATCAGGAGTTTTTCCAGCTGCATAGAGTCCACCTACAAAAGAGCCCATACTCGTTCCAATAATCAAGTCTATAGGAATCTTTTTTTCTTCAAGCACACGAAGAACACCAACATGAGCACCACCACGTGCACCACCACCACTAAGGACTAAGGCTATTTTTGGTCTATCTTGTGCACTTAGTATCGCTGTAAACAAAAGAGTTATTATCAAGAGTATTTTCATATATCATCCTTCATAGCTTGTATGATTTTTTGAAGTTCTTCCGCATCAGTGCTTTTGGAGATTGGATGCAAAAACCTTAGAGTGACCTCGCGTCTAGTAAAAAAAGATTTTTTTTGATTTTTTTTATATCGAGAAAAGAATGAACCAAACATTCCATCTATAAAGTAAGGGACTATCGCTCCATCATAAGAGGTATCTAACAGTTCATAACCTCGTTGAAATTTGCCAAGTTCGCCATCAGAGCTAATCTCACCCTCCGGATAGATTGCCACCACCTTAGCATCACGTAATCTCTTCGATGCATCTTTAAAACCATCTTTAAAAGATTTAGGGGAAATGGGTATAACCTCACCTTTTTTTAAAGTGGTTTTGAGATATTTATAGTTATATATCTCCTTATCCATCATAAAGTTTATCCGTCTTTTGATAGGGATTTGTAATATGAGCCAATCTATCCAACTCACATGGTTACCTAAAAGTAAAACACCACCAGATAAAGGAACATTTTCTAATCCAATATATCTAAACTTAAATCCCAGAGAAAAAAGCAAGTTTAATACAGTCCAAAATGTCATGATTAAGTATCGTTTCAATACCTTATACATAAGGAATATACCAACAAAACCCATCATATAAAAAAGAATCTCTCCATCCATTCCAAGGTATGCAAAAAGTGTTGTCAAGCCTAAAAAGCTTACCATGAAAATATTTTGTATAAAATTATTTCCAGCTAAGACAGTCCCTAGATGAACATTTGGTGATAGATGCTGAATATAAGCATTTAAAGGGACAAGCATAAAAGCTGTAGAAACTCCAAATATAAAAAATAAAACTATTAAAGAGATTATAGAACTACTTAAGGGGATTATAAATAGACTCACAGTAACTCCAAATGCTCCAATAGCTATCATTCCTGTATTTATATAGTATTTTGAAAAAGAAGATGCTATGAATGAACCAGTAACTATACCAAAGCCAGAAAGTGCCATAACGCCTTGAACATACATTGCATTTGTTATACCTAGATTGCTTTTAGCATATTCACCAAAGATAGCTAGTACTACTTGCGTTATAGACCAAAGCAAACTCAAAAAAATGATAGCTTCAAAAATCTCAGGCTTTCGTTTTATAATTTTAAGATTTTTATACAAATAATATCCACTAAGATATTTCCTAACATTAAACCTTTTTTTTGATTGAGCCATCATCTTATTTGGAAGCCTTGATGCTGCAAAAAATTCTATGAGCGAACCGAGTACTAAAAACCATCCAAGTGGTGCGATATGTTGTAATATCTCCTGGCTATTAGTAAACTCATCTCCAACCATAGCCTCAAAAAATGCTGAATAAAATACAATTCCCCCAAGTATAGCTACTGTAGTTACTGCTTGAATTGCTCCATTCCCTTGAGTTATAAACTTTTCCCCTACTAATTCTTTTATGTAACCATATTTAGCAGGAGAGTAGATAGCACTTTGTAAGGCAAGTAAAAAAGTAAATCCAAAAGCCACAAAAAACCAACCCTGATAGTAGGAAAAAGTTATAAGGAGCGTAATAATAACTCCAACAAAAGAGGCATACTTCATGATGCTGTGCTTTGCAAACTTATCCGCTAAAAAACCAGAGGGGGAAAACATCATAATGAATGGAAAAAGAATCATCGCATTTATAATAGCTGTTAAGATAATCTGCATCTCACCATCATAAATTTTAAAAATTGTATTTTGTATTATTATCTTATGACCTAAGTCTGTAAAGGCATTTAAAAAAGCGACTAATAGATAGTTAGTAACACCTACTATGGCAAACATTTTATTCATCTATGGAGTACTCTCTACCAATGTTGTACTCCACAACTCATAAAAACCATGTTCTATTTTAACTTGATCATATAACTTTTTTATAACAGAACGTAAAGTTTCTTCCTCCAAGTCATGATCTGCTATTAATGCTACTCCGTGTTCACACTCATCTGTTGATATATCATCTTTAAAACTAAAACCATCCTCACACATACTCTCTATAAACCTTTGTTTTTGAGTAGCTGTGTCAAACACAGCATAGTGTTCAACCTCCCTTGATCTCTTAGCATCATCACCCTCTTCTAGCATGAGTGTAACAATTTTTTGAGACTCCATGAAACAGTATTCTAACTCATTTGGCATCAGGTTTGCAGTATAGAAGTCCCACTTAGTATCGCGAACTACACCCTGTTCAAACATTAGTTTACTTTCATTAAGATAGATTTTTATTTTATCTAAAAGGTTTTTAGAATTAAGTGTATAAAAGTATAACTCTACCCAACCATCTATAGAGCGTTGAGCGACATACTTCACAAGTGCATTTTGTTCTAGTGATAAGATGATAGATTCTTTCATCTCATAGAACTGTTCTATCTTTTCTTGAGTCGCTTTATCTAGGTCAAACTTGATAAATAAAGAAAATAACCAAGGAAATTCTTTTGACATTTCGTCTATATCTAATTCAACTTCTATCACAAAGTTTTCTTCTTGGCTTTTAAAAACTTCTCTCATAAACTCTCTTCATTGTATTTTTATAGGATTATAGCAAATTTACTTGAAACTTTTAAATTTTTTTAGATAATATTGATATTTGTTATCATAACCATTGACATTAATAATTAAAAGTGATAGAATTTTGCTAAATTATGATTATGATAAGTCTTATCACTATCATAACAAATAAAAGGAAAAAAATGAAACTTACAAAAACAACATTAAGTATAGCAACTGCTTTGCTATTCTCTTCAAATCTTATGGCTGATGATATAGCCGATTTAAAAACAGAGATAGCTGAACTTAAAGAGCAAACACAGGCTTTGATTGATGAGGGAGCAAATACACAAACTGGATTTAATTATACTATAGCTGATAATGAAAAATCTTATTCAGGTTTAGGTGGGGCTGCTTCTAAGGTTTACTATTCTAAATCTCCATTGAGCATTGGTGGGTATGGTGAGATGTATTACTCAAATACAAATAACGAAGATGGTACAAACCAGTCTGAGACACAGGTAAAAAGATTTATTACATATCTTGGTTATAAATTTAGCGACAATATTATATTAAATACAGAACTTGAGTATGAAGGTGGTGGAGTCACAACAGGTGGTAGCGGAGATGAAGTAAAGGTTGAATTCATATATATAGACTTTTTAATGCATAAAAACCTCAATCTTAGAGCCGGTAACTTTTTAATCCCAATGGGTCTCACAAATCAACAACATGAACCTACACTCTTTACAACTGTACAACGTCCAAAAACATCTTACTACATCATACCATCTACTTGGAATGAAAGTGGAGCTATGGCATATGGAAATATTATAGATGGTGTAGAGTATAAAGTAGCAGCTATTAATGCTCTGCAACTTGATGATGCTGCAGGAGACAAATGGCTTAGAAGTGGACGTGGTGGTTCTTTTAAAGTAGTTGACCCAAAGTTAGCTACTCTTGCTAGAGTTGATTACACAGGGACAAACGGACTACTCTTAGGAGCATCTGTATATAACTCTTCAGATGTACTTATATGGGATACGCATGTTGATTATAAACAAAATGGTGCAAGACTTTATGGTACATACGCACAAACTTCTCGTTCAAACGAAACACCAAACTCTACAAACGTAACAGAATCATTTGGAGGCTATTTAAACGCTAGTTTTGATGTTCTTTCGCTCACTTCATCAGATAATAAATTACCTTTATTTGTTCAGTATGAGTCCTATAATCCTCAGTCCAAAAGAGCAGATGGAACGAGTAGAGATGCTACTACAGATATTTCCCTTGGTGCGAACTATTTTCCACATCCACAGGTCGTTGTAAAAGCTGACTATGTAATGTCAACTACAAATAGTATAACAGACAACATAGCAAGTGTCTCTTTAGGTTTCATTTTCTAAATAAAGTAAAACACTTCTTGCATAATTAATTCTATGCAAGAAGTTTATTTTATTTTTATAGTATAATCCAAAAAAAATGAAAGAAAAAACATGTTAAAAAAACTTATTATTCTCTCTATACTCTACACTCTTTCCCCTGCACAGATACTAATATCTCCTATTGATGCTATGCAAAATACTTATTCAAAAAGTGCAAAGATACAAAAAAGAAATGTCATTCTGACAAAAGAAAAAGCAAACAAGGTACAAAAAAAAGCCAAGGCAAAACTAAAAAGTAAAATTTTTAAGTATTTCATAGCTAAGCAAGAGGGTGAAATCCTTGGCTATGGTATCCTAGTAAGTAGAAAAGTACGCTCAAACAACGCTGTAACAATGTACCTCATAGATACACAAGGTATCATCAAAAGCATTGAAGTAATAGCCTTTAACGAACCATTAGAGTTTATGGCTTCAGAAAAATGGATAAGTCAGTTTGACAATACTCCTAGTGAGAAGAAACTAAAAGTTGGACGAGATATAGTCACGATAACAGGGGCTACATTAACCGCCCAAAGCTTAGTCGATGCTTCACGCATAGCATCTGCCTTTTATGAAGTTATCTTAAAGGATAAGTAGTTGCGTTTTACACTTGTAAAAAATCTTAAAAAAGATGCAGATATGAGCACTATACTCAAAGGTTTGCTTTTTTTTATATTTAGCTATCTTATCGCGGATTTCTTTGTAAAGTATTTTACCATAGGACTTCTTCCAGATACTCTTATACTCTCTCTGTATGGGAATGAAGAGGAATATATAGACCCTATGAGTGTATCTTCATTTTTAGAGTTTTGGCATGTTGAGATATTTTTCATCATGATGATTTTATTGACTTTAAGTGCTATTTACATTAGAACAGTTAGTAATGTTAAAAACTATAAATTTGCTTTAAACCTTGTAATGATTTCCTCGCTCATCTCTTTAGTCACACTCCCTTTAGCATTTTATATATCTAGTCATTTTGTGTATATTTACTTTATTACATATATCCTTTGGCACCTTGGAGCACTACAAATGACACTGAGAAGTTTATGGAAACTGTATGCATAATAGCTATAAATTAGCCATCATCTATTTTATATTTTTTTCTCTACTATTATTAATAAGTGCATTCATGTTATTTGAATATAAACTTGGCTTTGATGCTAAGAGCATAAGCCATTACTATCTTGGAAATGAACTTACTTATACACAACCAAAAACAATAAGTGGCTTACTAAAAGTTGTTTATCCACATATTTTTTCTATCGGTTTATTGGGCATGGTCCTACTCCACTTTATCTATTTTACATCTTTTAGACGCACTAAGATGTTTAAATACCTTATCGTAGGGGCTTATACTACATTTTTCGTTGAGATAGTTTCACCTTTTTTCTTGCTGTTAGATATCAAGGTTTTTGCTACTATCAAACTGATATCATTTATTCTAATGTTTATCCTTTTTATCTCTATGTTTTGGATCATACTTCACTCTATCGTAACTCAAAAAAACCAGCAGGTTTGACGAGCGTTTTTTTATCTACTTCTACTACAATATAACCAACATTAAGCTTATCTAAAAATGCGTATGCTTTTTCCTTTGGCATCACTGAAACAGCTGTTGCGTAGGCATCAAGTGCTGAACTTTTCATATCACTTACTAATGTTATGGAAGCAAAGTTTTGTTGCGCTTGTTTTGTTTTTGGATTTATGAGATGGTTATGTTTTTTATCTTTTACATATCTACGGTAGTTCCCACTCGTTGTAATACCTAAATTTTGATTTTTAGTTTGAAAGCTTAGCATCATACTCTCTGAAAAAGGGTCTTGAACATCTATATGGCAAGAGTTATGACATCTGATATCTCCACTTGCACTTATAATAGCCTCATGAACATTTTTAGATAAAAGGTACTCACTTACCTTATCAATGCCAAAACCCTTTCCTATTCCACCGAGATCAATTTTTATGCCTTTGCTTAAAATTGCTTCCTTTTGCCTGATAATTAATCCCTCAAAACTTACTTTAGCATCAGCCAACTCTTTGTTACTTGGAATACTTTCATTCACTCCGAAGCGATATAAATCTTTTGTAATAGTACCTATAGTGATGTTAAAGTATTCATCACTTTCTTGATAGTATCTTTTAGATAATGTTAAAGCTTCAAAACTTAAGTTATCCAAATTAACTTTTTTATTTTTATTTAACATAGAGATAATAGAATTATTTTTATAACTAGAAAGGGAGGCATCAATTTTTTTCATGATGCTAAAAGCATTTTCAATATACTTTTCATTTTTAAGATTTACTTTGATTGTAACTATAGTAGCCATAATCACTTGCATGCGAGTAACTACCTCTGCATTTAAATACGTAGATACTATCAAGATTAAAAATAATTTCATATAAGCTCCACTTTAATTCTTTTAAACTCAATTATAACTAAGATAAGGTAAAATAGTTTATACGTAAGAAAAGGAAATTTTAGTGAATAATAAAATTTTATTAATAGACTTCTTGCATAACCCCTTAATCCACCTGAAAACCTCTATCAAAATTGATTAAAGCACAAATGAGATTAAATCTCAAACCAAATCGTTTTCTACGGTTACGATATTTATGAGCAACTATTTTAA
>Ga0256840_1000468_pt1 | contig 41577 bp, 42 predicted proteins | sample 355202metaG_FD_185969 | JGI IMG/M metagenome (GOLD analysis project Ga0256840, IMG submission 185969) | Hydrothermal vent microbial communities from Mid Atlantic Ridge, Atlantic Ocean - 355-202 | ecosystem: Environmental > Aquatic > Marine > Hydrothermal vents | place: Atlantic Ocean: Mid...
TCAAAAGCTGCATACCAAGACAAATACCCATAATAGGCGTTTTTTCTATTAACACTTTTTCTTTTATGATTTCTATAAGACCAAGTTCATTTAAGTTTGTCATGGCATTATCGAAAGCACCGACTCCCGGCAATAGTATTTTGCTTGCATTTTTAATTTCTTCTTTATCTGAAGAGATAATAGCGCTTTCCCCTATTTTTTTAAACATATTTTTGACAGATCCCAAGTTTCCCATGCCATAATCAATTATTGTTATCATTTTTTTCCTTTAAACGAAGATAGTGTACTGTTATGCATTTGAAACCTTTGTAAAACGGTATGATAACGTGAGTTGTATAAGATACTTGATACTGTAGATAAATGTAAATATATAGAGTATAGTTGAGACATCTTTGGATATATAATATCCAACGGTCATTCCTGTCAACATTATAATAAAAGAAGATATCTGTATGAGCAGGTCGAGTTTTTGTTTTTGGGCTATGAGGAACATATTACTCAAAGGACTGGAAATGAATTGCAGAAAAAACATCGGGGTCATGATCTGTGCGTAAGTGCCTGACACCTCCCACTTTTCTCCGAAAACAAAGAGAAACAGGGTGGGAGCAATAAAATAAAACAGAATAAAAGGAAGTATTGCGATCATGGCCAGCTTTTTAAACGTTACTAAAAAAATATGTTTGCAATCACCGGTATGCTGTAGGTCATGACTGGCTTTTTGTCTAAAAACATCACCGAAGGATACCCCTATAATAGAAAGTGGTGCACGTATAACCTGTTGAGATAAAGAGAAAAAACCAACAACTACAGGTCCAAAAAAGATTGTCAACAAATAAATGGGTATATTTCCTGAAACATTCTCAACCAGTGTTGTTAAAATATTGAATTTAGGGAAATCACGATATTTTTTCATTAAAATTTTCATTTTCTGTATATTGGGTGTATGAAAAACATTATCATTTTTTGCTTTTATAATGGAATATATAAAATTACTTAAGCTACCGATCACTATACCAATGACAAGTCCGTAAGATTTATGGAAAAAGCCAAATAGAAGTGAAAGAATGGATCTGTTTGAACTTTGCAGTATTTTTGTTTTGGCTAAAACTTTATACTCTTTATGTCTGTTGAACCAATAATACAAAATATTGATGACAGAGATCATAAAGATATTGACAGGCAGGATATAGAGCCATATTTTAATATCGGGGTTATTGAGCAACTGAACAAGCCAGTCTATGGCAATGCATACAAATACAAATAAAAGGACAGACATCACAAAACTGATAACTATGGAAAAAAGTACGATTTGTCGTGCATTTTCATGTTGTTTAGGAATCAAGATAGAGAGTTCATAGCGTCCTGCAAAGAGAGAGCCAAACAGTACGGCTAACGCAAAATAGAGGGCAAAAGTACCAAAATCAGAAGGGGAATAGAGTCTTGTTAATATGGGGCTGATCGCTATGGGTATGGCTTGGGCAAGAACGGTACCAGACATTAATGTTAAAATGTGTTTGCTATATTCTGTTTTTGGCTTGAGTTTATTTAGCAAAATATAAATCCCTATTATACATCGTACTGTTTGTTCTTCTGAATAGCACAAATAAAATAAAAATAAGTGCAATCCCGGAAGAGACAAAAGCTGTTGTGTAGGCCTGCTCACAAAGAAGTAATGAATATATAATGGCTACTGCCATAATTTCTTTCATATGATATTTTTCATAAAAGACATCTAAAATGAGAAAAAAGAAACTAATAAAGACTATGGAAATAAAATAACCATAAATTCCTTTTTGTAATAATGCGTAGAGAAAGGCATTTGTATTTACATTTGTATTTGGATTATTATAGTAAAGCTCACCCATTACAAAAGTAATTGGTGTACCGTTGTTGGAACCAAATAGTAAATCTGAAATTGAATTTTGTTGCAAAAAATAATCTATAAAATAACTTTGATTTTGTGTAACAACAGCAATAGCTCTTCTTGTAAATAGATCTGCTATATGTGAAAAATTAAATATTTGATATTCCACAAAAGAAAATAAATTTAAAACCAAAAGGGTTACTAAAAAAAATGGAAGTATATATTTTTCTTTTTCTTTAGATATTAGATAACCTAAAAATCCCATAAGTGTAACATAAAGCATAGGTGCTTTTGTCCCAATAAGCCAGAATGCAAATACACTGAAAAATACTGATATAGCGATCAAAAAAATATTTTTTCGATATGAACCGATAAAAGCTAATACCGGAGCAATACCATTAAGTGATATGGCAAAAAGATAGGAATATATGGTACTTGTTCCAAAGTTTTCCCGTCCAGCCATCCTTCTCACATAGGAATTGTTAAAATCGAAAGAACCACCACCCATGACCATATACCCTAATATGGCTGCTGTAATCAATATTATAATAAGTGTAAATATATCAAATTTTTTTGCATGAATGAATGGAAAGATGATTTTGGATAAAAAATCATGATATATAAGATATTTGATTACGTATAGAAAAATTACAGGAAATATTAATATATATATTTTAAAAAGTGTTTCAAGATAATCCAATTTTCCAGCTACACCATAAAGACTTATATTCCACATAACAACGAAAATCAAATAGATTCCAATGAAAATACTTGATGGTTTGATATGCTCTTTAGGTATTAGTAATGTGACTAAAAAAGATAAAAACATGAATATCGATATATACTCTATATTCATTGGATTGATAGGCTGCATACCCATATATTCATTTGTACCTTGTATTTGAAGTATATACATAATTAACGGTAAAAGGGAAAGCATGAGAACAATTATATAGGTATATAAAAAATGAGTTAATGTTGTTTTAGAAATCATATATAATTTTATCCATCAAATATTCAGCTTGCATTAGCGATCCATCCACACTATGGTGGTCGTCATCTGCATATAACATTTTACCATTTTTAACTGCATAACAGTATGAGTCGTCACAATACAGATCTTTTGGGTCCAAGATAGTAAGAGCCGGATATTTTTTCTTTGTTGTATACACGTTATTTCTATATTCTCCAGCCCTTTTTATATAGTCCCGGTACTTCAATTTACATTGTGTAGGGAAAACTTGAAAAGGTCTTTCCATGCAGTTTTTTGGTAAGAAACCCAACTCCGGATCTTCAAGAAGATAGTAAAAATCAATATTTTTATTCTGTTCAAAAGATTTAAAAGTATTTCCTAAAACTTTAAAAAATATTTCTTTTTGATCATAAGACGTTTTATGGGTAAAAAAGTCTTTAAAATGGTAATTTAAAGGCTTCCCTCCATCATCTACTACACCGTAGCCAATGTCGTTCATATATTCTGTCCCTCTTGTCACCAAGATAACTTTTTTTAGATTAGGCATTGTTTCAATGAACCGATAAATATCATCTATTTTTTTCTGACACTGTTCAACATCTTTCAAATTCTTACCCATTGCCCCCCCTACATAAGGTGGACAGGACGAATTTGCAAGCAGTAAAGTTTCATACCCCCTCTTCTTGAACTCCTGTGCAAATCCGGGGTAGGAAGTGTGTGCATGACTGTCTCCTATGATGGCGATGAAGTTTTTAGACAGATCATCGGACGTAGCTTTGATGTAATTGTTGCTCGGTTTATGCTTTAAGATCTTTGTTGCCAATGCTATTCCAGTTTTATTGGCAGCAGGTGTTCTTATAAACTGTTTTTTGAAGGTATCATTTGGTACTAAGCGACTTCTGTTTGGAAAACCATGATATTTATGGGTATATTGACCGAGAAAACCAACAGATAATGCCATAATGAAGAGCAGTGCGGCAAAGGTATAAGAAGACTGTCTTCTAGCATAAAACTCAATATATCTGTAAGTAAAATAGGAAATTAAAACAGAAAAAAGAATGATCAAAATACCATAGTCCTGAACTTTAAGACCAAAGATATGCATATAGCTTACAAGAACATAGTGCCATAGATATAAAGGGAAAGAGATTAACCCCAGAAACACCAAGGGCGAAGAGGACAATACTCTTTGATTTGGATTTGTGGTGATAGACAATATAAGTAGCCCGGTAGTGACAATTACAAAAAGAGTTTTTAATAAGTTGAATGCAGTATTTCCATAGGAAAATCCAATAGATACGATAAACAATATAAATATGACAAGTTGTAATTTCTTAATGTACTCCGAAGTACTGAATTTAGTGCTGATTGCATAGACCAACCCACCGAATGTAAGCTCCCAAAATCTGGCAAATGAATGGTAAAACATATCGATGTCTGTAAACTGTGGGACTACTAGCAGTAGTGAAAAAATAATCAATAATGAAACAAACAGGTTTACTCTTAGTTTATAGAGTACAAAAATGATCAAGGGCCAGAGCAGATAAAATTGTTCTTCTATGGACAAAGACCAGAAATGCAGCAATGTCTTCAGTTGAGATGCTTCATCCCAATATCCTGCTTCTCCGATAAGCCTGAAGTTCTGATAGAAAAATGCAGATGATTTGATATGTTTTCCAAGTTGTTCTAACTCTGAAGGGAATAAAAACAAATACCCGATCAAAAATGTTGTGACTACAACAAAGATCATAGCAGGAAAGATCCTTCGGATCCTATTTCTATAAAATTCTTTGAAAGAAAAAGAATTTGCCTGAAGTTTGGTATGTATGATCTGCGTGATCAAAAATCCTGAAAGTACAAAAAAGATATCAACCCCAACATAGCCAAATGAAAAATACTCCGGCCATATATGAAAGAGCAGTACTAAAGCAATAGCAATACCACGAAGTCCATCAAGTGAAGGGTTGTATTTGAGAGAGTGGTTGACTATAGGGATGAAGTTATTTTGCATAGTGCTGACACTCGATGATAGAATTATTGAAATCTCTTATTGAATAATGATCATTATTTACTTTAGTGTAAAGAATGGCATCATCAATAATAGTCGGATACATCATATATCTATGATGAAAACATTTATCACTTACTGTTCGATTTGAAATAGTTTTATTATCATCGAAATAGATCCAATTAAAATTTTTATCAATAAATACATCCGTATTATAATAGGGTGCTTTAGTTCTGTTTTTGTGAAGTACGTTTACTGTGATATTGTCTTTATTTGCTATATCGACTTCTAAAATTAATACTGTATTTTCCCGAATGTATAATTTTTCTTCCTTGAAGTTTTTTTTGCTATCGAAAAAAGAAGTAGCAACAACTATTTTATTGTCGTCAGCGGCCAAACCAGTCGGTCTATTGTAAAAATAGTTTTTATCCAAATAATTGCTCATATCAAGATTTAATACAAGTTTTTCAGACTTTGTATCCCAGCCAATAATAGTTAAACCACTCATATTGCCAGTGGCATAGTCATGTGTTGCATAGGTAAAATATACAGTATTCTTGCAATAAAAAGGACGGGAAGCATATATCACGCTTCCCGGATATGTGTCTAAAATCAAAGTTTCAGCATTAAAATCATCAGAAGATCTATATGCCACCAATGAGCCAATCCATTTTTTACCTTTTTTATACATTTTTCTTGCAAATAGAAATGTCTCTTTTGAGGTTGTTATGAATCTTGGATAAGTAAAATTACCAGATAATGTTTTTTTTAAACTGAAACTCTCTTTATTGCTGTTGTACTGATACACAAACAGATCAGTACCGTGGTAGGCTGTAGATAACAATACTTTTTTGGTAAAAGGATCATTTATAATTGCAGGGGCAGAGTGATCATCAGCTGAACCAATCTTTTTGTTGATTACATTTTTATAATCATGTACCTTGTAGGTCTTTAAAGGTATTTTAGAAATATTTTTGTAATACTTATTCACATATACCCCCCCCATATTGTCAACAAAGGCCAAATAGGTGTACCCTTTTGTCTTGGCGGCAATGGGACTGTTGTAAAATAGGAAATTTCCATTTGTGGATATTAAAATTTCTTGAGATATCTTATGAGGATACAAAAATATAATCGTTGTACCAATGAGTATCGATAGAAAGATATAAAAATATTTTTTATTTGACAAAGATTACACCTGCTTTTAATTTGTAAATATTAGATTAACCATTTACTTTTTAATCTTTTTGATGCTTCTACTCACTTTTGCAAAACCTAAATTGAATTCGAACTTGGTTGTGGTTTCTATGACCTCTCCGTTCTCGTCATCTTCTAATATATCTGAATCTATGTCTATAATCTCTTCTAGTATCTTATTTGAATCTTGAGCTAATTGTTTTTGTCTGTTTTCATCTTTTGTTTTCATAATAGCATTTATATTGCGTGACAGCTCTTTGATCTTGGCAAATGTTTCGATGATAGTAAATGTTGCATTTAAAGCGTTTTCACTTTTCAAAATAGTTGCCACCATATATAATCCCTTTTCTGTAAAGACCCAAGGATTTGTACCTCCATACTGCTTTTTTGATGGGGTCACATTTTGTGACACCATAACTTCAAGCTCTTCATCTGAAGTTTGGAAAGCATAATCTTGTGGAAATTTATCAATATTTCTTTTCATTTGCTGTCTTAGCTTTTTGGGTTCAATACTATAAAGTTGTGCCACATCTTTATCTAATAAAACCAAAGTATCTCTTAATGTAAGCAGCTTATTTTCAAGTGTTTCAAATTTTGTTATTTGCATAGTATGGTTGCCGGTTTCCGGTTGATGGTTTTTAGTTCAAGCACTGTATGATTTTATCACTGATATAAGCTATCTCTTCATCCATCACATACGGATTCATAGGTAAAGACATAATCTCATTACTCACTTGTTCACAAAGAGGGAAGTCACCTTTATTGTAACCTAAGTATGCGAAACACTCTTGCATATGAAGTGGCATAGGGTAGTGCACGGCTGTAGGGATGCCTTGTTCTTTGAGTTTGGCTTGAACATTATCTCTATTTGGAACCCTTACTGAATATTGTGCCCAAGCAGAAGTAATATTACTATGCACAAATGGCACTATCAAATCTTTCTTTTCTAAAGCAGAAGTATAGTTACTTGCAATTTCTTGCCGTAATGCTAAATCTTTTGCATAATGTTTTAACTTAACATTGACTATAGCACACTGAAGTGTATCCATACGCCCACCCATCCCAATGTATTTGTGATGGTAACGTTTTGACTGTCCGTGGACTCTGAGTGACTTCATCTTCTCGGCCAATGCATCATCATTGGTAAATACTGCTCCACCGTCACCAAAACACCCTAAAGGCTTAGCAGGGAAAAATGATGTGGTAGAGATATCTCCTAGGTTTGAGTCAGTTTTACCTTTGTAGGTAGAACCAAAAGATTGGGCACCGTCGATGATGATTTTTATTTTCGAGGTAGAAGGTAGAGGGGAGAAGGATGAAGGATTTTTCTTCTTTTTTTCCTCTTCTGCCTTCTGCCTTCTGCCTTCTTCCTTATCAACAACAGCTTGTATTGCATCCATATCTGCCGGTTGTCCGTAAAGACTTACCGGCATAATGGCTTTTGTTTTTTCTGTTATTACGTCTTCTATCTTGGAAGGGTCTATGTTATAAGTCTTTTCATCTATATCTACAAAAACAGGCACTGCACCCAAAAATGCTATGGTCTCAGCAGTAGCTATAAAAGTAAAAGGAGTGGTGATAATCTCATCACCTGGCTGTATATCCAGAGCCATCATGGCCAAAAGAAGGGCATCCGTACCACTAGAACAAGTGATGGCATGTCTGGCACCCGTGAATGTCTGTAGGTTCTCTTCTAACTCTTTCACTTCGTCACCCATGATATAGTTAGATTTATCTAATACAGTATGAATAGCTGTATCTATCTCATCTTTATAAAGCTTGTATTGGTATTGGAGGTTCGCGAAATCAATAGTAGTTTTTGGTTTTTGGTTTTTGGTTTTTGGCATTATTTTCTAGTCACTTTCAAATTATTTTCTATCAGTTGATAACTAGCAAACTCATCTTCTGCTACATCATCTGTAAATTCTAAGGTATTCCCCGAAATTCCAACCCAGCCTATCTGTCTAGCAGGAACCCCTACTATAAGGGCAAAAGGTTTGACATCTTTGTTGACTACAGCACCAGACCCTATGAGTGCATACTCGCCTATGGTTACACCACAGACTACAGTTGCATTTGCACCTATGGAACAACCTTTTTTAAGAAGTGTCTTTTTAAACTCTTCTTTTCTTTGTATGAAAGCTCTAGGATTGATGACATTGGTAAAGACCATGGAAGGACCTAAAAAGACATCATCTTCTACCTCTACACCCTCGTAGATAGAAACATTGTTTTGTACCTTGACACCATTACCTATGTTTACCTTGGGGCCTACCACACAGTTTTGACCAAAGGAGCAATCGTTGCCGATGGTTGTGCCTGATAAGATGTGTGAGAAGTGCCATATTTTTGTACCTGTGCCGATTTTTAGATGATTGTCAATGAAGGAAGAAGGGTGAAGGTAGAAGGTAGAAGGGGTTGTTTCTAGCATAGTTATACCTTTGTTTTTTTTGAATTAATTAGTGAATTTAGCATTTTTTCAACTTCTATTGATAAATCATTTAGATTTTTGTAATCTGATAGGTAGTTAAAAGATAATGCTAATTCTAACTGTGTCTGAAGTTCGTAAAGTGAACCAAGTGCAATATTTAAAAAACGGATGAACTCTTTATCCGAATTTCTACCTCTCCCCTCAGCAATATTGCTTGGAATGGATACAGCACATCTTCTTATTTGTGAAGTTAGTCCATAGATCTCATCGCGAGGAAAAGATTTTGTTAGTAGATAGACTTGTTTTGTTAAAGCCATTGCTTTCTGCCAAACAATCAAATCTCGATAACTATTTCTTCTCCCTTCTACCTTCATCCTTCTGCCTTATTCTGTGACTTTCTCGCAAAATGGATGATAATTCCCCACTAATCCAATAGGATCAAGAGCTCTAATCGTTGAAACAGTTTCAATAGATCCATACGCTTCGTCTAATCCAAAACCATTCCCTTTTAGTATCTCTTCATAACTTCTAGTATGTAAGTCTGTAAAACCGCCTGAAAACTCTATCTCATCTCCATCTACAGTGATACTTCTATACGTTCGCATACCTGAGTCTCTTATATCTTGAGGGATGTAGTCATAATTGACAGAGAGGAACCAACGGACATTGGCATTTCTGAGTTTAAATGAACCAGCATTACAGTCTGCGGTTTTTACATGTACTACATTTTCTTCTACTGCACCAAATATCCATGTGAGCATATCATAAAAATGTACTCCTATGTTTGAGGCTATGCCACCTGATTTGTCTTCTTTGCCTTTCCAGCTTTCGAAGTACCATTTACCTCTACTTGTAAGATAGGTAAGGTCAATCTCATACATTTTGTTTGGATTTTCTTTTAGTTCTTTGGCTACTTTTTCTTTTAAATCTATGATAGACTGATGTAGACGAAGCTGTAAAATATTATAGACCTTTTTACCTGTCTCTTTTTCTACAAGTTTAAGTGCATCAATATCTGCGGGGTTAAGTACCAATGGTTTTTCACAAATGGCATCTGCTCCATGCTGTAATGCTAGTCTTATATGACTTTTGTGCAAGTAGTTTGGACTTGCGATAGATATATAGTCTAGTTTTTTAGCATTGTCTCGACTCCAAGAAGTCAAAAAATCTTCAAATCTTTCAAGTTCTGTAAAAAAGTCTGCCTGTGGAAAATTACTATCCATAATCCCTATGCCATCATAGGGATCATAAGAGACCACAAGTTCATTGTTTGTCTCTTTTATGGCTTTCATATGTCTAGGAGCAATATATCCTGAAGCACCTATGAGTGCAAAATTCTTTTTATTCATTACAGTCTCCATGTTGGATTTTCTACAATCCCTTTGACGTCTATGATAATAGGTTCACCTTTTGATAGTCCTGCATATTGTTCTGCTGTGATGGTTTTAAATTCATCATGCCCTACAGCAACAATAATGGCATCATACTTATGTGAATCATACGGCAGTGCATCTATAAAGTTAATATCTTTAGCTACACGATCACTCTCATCTACCCAGTAATCATAAACTTCTACATTACATTCAAACTCTTGTAATTCTGAGATGATGTCTACTACTTTGGTGTTACGCATATCTGGACAGTTTTCTTTAAAGGTCACTCCCATCACAAGGACATTGGCACCATTGAGTTTTTTATCTTCTTTTACCATGTATTTAACGGCTTTATCTGCGATGAGTTTGGACATACCATTGTTAATATGTCGTGCACCCAAGATAAGGTCAGGCATGTAGCCTAATGATTTGGCTTTATGCGTCAAATAATAAGGATCTACTCCTATACAATGTCCACCAACCAAACCAGGAGAGAGTTTGATAAAGTTCCACTTCGTTCCTGCAGCTTCAAGGACATCTGATGTATTGATATCCATCATATCAAATATCATTGCAAGCTCATTCATAAGGGCGATGTTGACATCTCTTTGGGTGTTTTCTATGACCTTGGCAGCTTCTGCTACTTTGATGGTAGGGGCTAGGTGTGTGCCTGCAGTGATGATACTTTTGTATAAATCATCTACTAGTTGTGCCACTTCGGGTGTAGAACCTGCGGTGATTTTAAGTATCTTGGTAACGGTATGCTCTTTGTCTCCAGGGTTGATACGCTCTGGAGAGTATCCACAAAAGAAATCTTCATTGAACTTCAAACCTGATGTTTTTTCTAATTCTGGTACGCAGACTTCTTCTGTAGCTCCAGGGTAAACTGTAGATTCATAGATGACAATATCATCTTTACTCAGTACTTTCCCTACGGCTTGGGATGATTTAATGAGTGGTGTTAGATCTGGTTCGTTGTTGCTGTCTATAGGTGTGGGTACGGTGATAATGTAGATATTACACGCTTTGGTGTCTTCTATATTTGTCGTGAAAATAATGTTGTTCTTGATAGATTCTTTGACTTGTGTCTCAGTAAGTTCTAATGTCCTATCAAAACCATTTTTAAGTTCATCAATACGTTCGTGGTTGATATCGAGTCCTACAACCTGATATTTGTCTGAGAAGGCGTGTGCAAGAGGTAAACCTACGTAGCCTAGACCTATGATTGCTATTTTTTTTGGCATATTTAACTACTTTCAAATTATTATAAAATATGGGTATAAGTATAACTGAAAAGACTTAGATTAGTTAGTAGATTTTGTATGTGTGTGACAACCCTTTAGATAGATTGTATTTGTTGAAGATTAAAGATGGTGATATCTAACCTTAAAGCCTTTAAGACTAGATATCTAGAATAGTTTTAGTTAGTTACGTAAAAGACTTTACAGTCAGGTGTACTTTCTTTGATTCTAATAGTTACTTTCTTACCTGTAGTTTTAGCTGTTAGAAGTAAAGAATACATTGCATTTTTACCCACATCACCTTCTTTGAGTGATACGTAAACACCTGCTGTTGCAGCACTACCACAATTTAAGGCATTTTCATCTCCTGATGTTCCTACATAAAGTGTTCCTGTATCTGTCATGTATAATTTATCAACAGTTACATTGCTACAAGCAGTTGCTGTACATCCTGCATATAGACTTGAACTCATAGCCCCAAGTAGAACTGCACTAGTTAGTAATTTTTTCATTTTTATTCCTTTTGTTATTTAATAAGACCACTTTTTAAGTCTTCTATTATTATATTTCTCATCTCTTCATCAGTTGTGGGTTCTGAAGGTTTTACCTGCAAGCCTTGATAATATACCAAGTCATTACGCATTACTTCCTTTTCCTCATCACTCACATCAGCATTTTCAATGCCTTCGAGCGTAAGACCTTTTCCGATTTCCTCTTCGTCCACCATCTCGTAACTTGTCTCATGCGAGACAACTTCTGGAGACTTTACCGTTATGTTCTTTACAGAACTTTTTTTCGCTTTGACTTCTTGAGCTTGAGCTTGAGGTAAAACTTCTTCTGTTTCTTCAACTTCTACTTTTTGTGTAACTTTTGCAACGCTAGAAGATGTGGGAACAGTTTTTTTAGCATCTTGATTACTATAGGTATAGATACCAAGTATCACCAAAATAAGAGCTATGAATGCTAATACAAATTTTATCATCTCAATCCTTGAGTCTGTCATTCTGTGTTAAGAACATAAATGTTTACTAACACACTCGAAAGTATACAAAACTAACGTTAGTAAAATGTTAGTGATTTTAACAGTGTGGGTTAACAGATTGTATTAATCATACTTTCTAGATTTTTTCTATCTAACTCAGATAAACTTCCAACTTTTAGAAGTAAAGTACTTTTCTCAATAGTTGCAATTGCCGATTTAAAAATAGATGGTTTTAATAATCCTGAAAATTTCCATTCATGTAGTTTTAGCTCAAAATCTAACTTATCCTCTATATTGCTAGAAATTGCCAAAATAAGTAGCGTATTTCTACTATGTATATTGTATTCTGATGACGAAACTACTACGGCAGGTCGTGCCTTGTATTTTAGACTGCTTGCAAAAGGAAATTTGGCAATGACAACATCATACTTCGAGATATTTGTCATAGACACTGTCCTCTTGATTATCCCAAATTTTCTCCAGTGATTTTTGAGAAATATCGGTAAAATCTTTTTGTATTTTGTCTTGTATCTGCTTACTCTTGGGCAATTTTATCTCAAAAGGCATCCCGCCTTCAAGGCGTACTTTGTTTAAAAAGATATTTATCGCATCTGAAAGTGTCAAGTTATACTCCTTAAAAATATCTCTTGCTGCTTCCCACGCTTGAGGGTCAACTTTAATGGAGGTTTGTTTTCGCACTATCATGGATGGCTCCTCTTTTTGTTTTGAGTATACTTCAAAAGAATTATTTTGTCAAGTTTAACCCAAATCATGCTACCATCTTGTAAAATTAGAAATTTAGAATTGAGGAATGATGGTTAAAATACTTTTACTTGAAGATGACAGAAATTTAGCTAAGTCACTTGCGGAAAGATGAGTTCAGGTAGTGACAAAAACTATCTACCATTATGAAGTTCCTGTAACGCTACTAGTAAAAAATCCAAATGCTTATTGTCTTCTTTAAATGATTTTATTAGCTCATTCTTAAGCATTGGGTCAATGGCATTTATAAGTTTAAGCGTCACTTCTATATACGCTTCTAAATTCTCAAGAGTGATGTCCCATATCTCATCTGCATCTATGCCGAAATACTCATGCGTTATCTTATTTCTAAAATCTACTACCTGCTGATATTGCTTGTCTAACAAATTTGCTTTGAGTAGATACTTGCTTGCTTCACCTATAATTTCAAACTCACGTATAACAGAATCCCAAGATCTGAAATCGTGTAGCAGTGCTTGTGCATGATCAAAGTCGCCCACAACCTCTTTTATCTTCAGTCCTGCTATGTAAATATCGAAGATGAACATTTCCGTAACCCGACCAGCCTTCTCCATATCAAACAATGATAAAATCTTTTTTTATGCGGTTCTTTATAAAAGTCTTCATGCTGTCAAAATAGCCCATGTCAACATCTGTCTGAAGTTGTGCTTTTAGAAATTCACTTGCCTGCATTCTAAGAAAGAAGTTTTTTTTACTACTCTTTAAAATAGCGATATCGACATCACTGTCCTCATGGGCTTCATCACGTGCATAAGAGCCAAAAAGAGCAAACTCTTCTATGCCAAATCGTTGTTTTAATTCACTTTTTATATGTGTTAGTTTTTTCAATAGCTCTGATTGTGTCATGTTTGCTCCTTTATTGTCTTTAAATAGATTATAACATATGTAATCAAAATATGTCACTGCCTCTAAAGATTTAACCCAAATCATGCTACCATCTTTTAGAATTAGGAATTAGGAATTAGGAATTAGGAATTATGGTTAAAATACTTTTACTTGAAGATGACCGAAATTTAGCGAAATCACTTATAAAATATTTGCAACGTAATGACTATGAAGTTGACTGGGCGAAGCAGGGGGAAGAGGCTGTGGACTTGAGTTATGATAACAAGTATGACCTTTACCTTTTTGATGTGAACGTACCTTTGATGAATGGCATCGATGTTTTGACTGCTTTACGTGAGGCAGATGACAAGACGCCTACTATCATCATCTCTGCTCAGATAGACATAGACTCTATGAGTAAAGGGTTTAGTGCTGGGGCAGATGACTATGTGAAAAAACCTTTTGACCCAGAGGAGTTACTTTTGCGTATAAAAGCTAAAACTGTATTATCTCAAAAAAGTACTATAGTGCATGGATACCGTCTTGATACGTCTTGTCGTGAGATTTACCGTGGGGACAGACTTGTCGAAATCAGTGATGTGCCTAAAAGTATCTTGATAGAACTACTGTTGTCATACCCGAACCCTGCACCAAAAGAGACACTTATGGAACTACTACTCACACACAACGATGGTGCCTTGCGTGTTAACATCGTCAAGCTCAAAAAAGAAACGGAACTAGACATACAAGCAGTACGAGGAGTAGGTTATAAAATTCTCTGAAAAAGAATCGTTTATCAAAAGTTTTTTGCTTTTTTTTGGGGTGATGTTACTCTTTTTGTCATTTATTTTCTATGACAATCTCAAAGATGAAACGGCACACATACGTAACAATGTTTTTTTAGAAATGAAAAGCTACAGTCTTGGTTTTGAAGATGCTCAGTTTAGTACAAACGAAACAGAGAAAACAAAGCAGCAAGCATTTTACGTACTCTATGAAGATGAAAAAAGCCTCTATATTTTAACGCCTCTACCCAGTACAAACAAAAAAGAAATGATGATGATAGTGAGTCCTTCTGGTCCTATCATGGTGCCTTATTCTAGTGATGATAGTAGGGTACTTAAGGTGTGGTACCCTAAAGAGGAATATGTTAAAAGAGTAAGAGAAATACAATATGCTTTGTTGGGGCAGTTTGTTTTGTTTGCTTTTGTGGCGTTGCTAGTCTCTTTGTTGGCTGCTTGGTATACGCTTTATCCACTACGTTCTTCGTTACGTTTACTTGAAGATTTTATAAAAGACATTATCCATGACCTTAACACACCGCTGAGTGCTATCATGCTGAACCTGAAGATGATAGAGAGTAAAGATGATGAGATAGAGAGTATACGCATAGCTACCCAAACCATAGAGATGTTGCACCATAACCTCGACTCCTACCTTAGGGAAGACAAACAAACAGAAGAGGTGTTTGACTTAGATGAGGTGCTAGATAGGTATGTAGGGTTTTTTACCCCTTTATACGATGATTTGCATTGGAATGCACACCTAGATAAGTTAGCACTTAAGACAGACAAGCAAGCTTTTGAACGCATCATTTACAACTTGTTAAGCAATGCTTGCAAATATAACATAAGTGATGGGAATGTAAACATTTCTCTAAAGGGAACACTTTTGACTATACGTAATAGTTCTTATGGGGTGAGTCACCCAGAGAGAGTTTTTGAACGCTTTTACAAAGAGAGTGAAAGAGGGCTTGGTATAGGGTTACACATAGTAGATAAACTCTGTCAGACCTTGAACATAGACAAAAAGTTTATGCTTGAGGGGACAGAGGTTATCGTGGAGTTGGAGTGTAAAAATTTATTGAAGTAAGAGACCATACACAGGGATGAGATAGGCATAGTTTTCTTCTCTATCTTGTATGGGTTTTTTAAGTGCAGTAAACCACTTAGTAGCCATTTGTTGATACCCACTGTTTGTGGGATGAATACCGTCAATGAGACTGTTGATAGTGTTCATATTTACTTTGATAATATCGTCGCCATTACTCAGTCTGTTTGCTACCATGGTGTCGAGTGCATTATTGAAACTTGTAACCCACCCTCCTGCTTTAGGAAGGGGAATAATACGGGCTAAGATGACTGTAATATGTTTATGGTAATTTTTCTCATAGAGGTCTATCTTATCTAGTATTTCTCCTACATGAAACGCTGCCATGCTTCCAGAGTGATACATACTGTCATTGGTACCAATGTGTAGCAAAATGATGTCAGGTGAGGTACTTTGAAGACGATTGTAAATAAGATCTCTGATTTGATAGGTTGTGTAAGCAGTATAGCCTTCGTTGTTTCCATCAAATGATGGACTAACAGCAGAACCATTGGTACGTGAACCTACAAAGTCGACATCATAGCCTGCAGTGTTAAGTTTGTACCATAGATGGTTCCTATAGCTGTGTAGATAGGCATCTGGACGAGTGTCACCGTAGTACCAGTCCCAGGTGATAGAGTCACCCAGCGGCATGATTTTAACCTTTGCTTGAAGGGCAGTGAGACTGAACAGTAAAAAAAATGTTATGGTTGATACTATTTTCATCAGCTATCTACCTATTTATCAATGTCATCATTTTGAGCATGGTACATCCTGTTTCATCACCTGCGTCACATGCTTTTTTAAAATAGTAAGCATCGTTTTTACTTGGGTTTTTGTTTGTGTCTGCTGCGTAATGCATACCATATTGGTTACACCCTTTTGCATACCCTAATGTACAAGATTTTTTATAGAGGTCAATGACCTTTTGAGCCTCTTTGTTGTGGTCTATCACTTTACCTTTGTAGGCTTTAGGCGTATAGTGCTCTGCTGCTTGGTAACATGCTTCTGCATTACCAGCATCACAGTCCATACTTTCTTCAGCAAAAGAGTTGGCATAGAGTATACCAAAAAGCACAGTTAGAAGTGCTAGTGTATATTTTATTTTAATCATACTTTTCCCTTATTTTTTATTATATTTTCTCATTTGCCTTAGCAATAAGATACTGACCATATTGGTTTTTCTTTAAAGGTTCTGCAAGTTCTAAAAGTTTTTCTTTTGAGATGTAACCCATCTCATAAGCTATCTCTTCGATACAAGCTACTTTAAGTCCCTGACGGTTTTCTATGGTTTGGATGTAGTTAGATGCTTCAAGTAAAGACTCATGTGTACCAGTGTCTAACCATGCATACCCTCTACCCATAAGCTCAACTCTAAGTCTGTCTTCTTCAAGGTAGTCTTGGTTGAGTGTGGTAATTTCCAGTTCTCCACGGTGTGAAGGTTTAACTTTTTTGGCTTTTTGTACCACATCATTCGGGTAGAAGTAAAGCCCTACTACAGCATAATTACTTTTAGGCTCAGTAGGTTTTTCTTCTAGTGAAGTGACTTTCCCCTCAGCATTAAACTCTGCAACACCATAACGCTCCGGGTCTTTGACATGGTAGCCAAAGACAGTGGCTTCATTTTTCTCTTTGGCATTTTTGACAGAGGCTGCAAGTAAGTCTGTAAGTCCATGTCCGTAAAAGATGTTGTCACCTAGTACTAAACAAGCATCATCGTCACCTATGAAGTCTTCTCCCAAGATAAACGCTTGTGCAAGTCCATCTGGAGAAGGCTGTACGATGTAGGAAAACTGCATACCTATGTCTGAACCATCACCGAGTAATGCTTCAAAACGAGGTAAATCATCAGGCGTAGAGATGATGAGTACTTCTGTGATGCCAGAAAGCATGAGAACAGAAAGTGGGTAGTAAATCATAGGCTTGTCGTAAATAGGTGCGAGTTGTTTAGAAATACCTTTTGTGATAGGGTAGAGACGTGTGCCTGACCCTCCTGCTAATATTATACCTTTCATTGTTTCCCCTTTGTTTTGTTATAAAAATAGTTTGTTGCTTCGACAAAGCCATCAACTGACCCACAGTCAAAACGTTTGCCTTTAAATTTGTAGGCTATAACTTTGCCTGCTTCTGCTTGCTTACGCAAGGCATCGGTGATTTGTATTTCTCCACCTTTGCCTGCTTCTGTGTCACGTAAGATATCAAAAATGTCTGGGGTTAAAATATAGCGACCGATGATTGCCATATTGGTTGGTGCATCTTTTGGGTCTGGTTTTTCTATCATGTCGGTCACTCTATAGATATCGTCCGTGTTGTCTATGAGGTTTCCTTCGATGATGCCATATTTATTCACATCATGCATCGGAACTTCTTGGATGGCAACGACGGAGCATTGGTAGATATCGTAGATGTCTATCATTTGTTTGAGAACACCATCTTCTTTATGGTTACAAAGGTCATCTGCAAGTAGCACTGCAAAAGGTTCGTCACCGATGAGTGTTTCGCCTGTAAGGATGGCATGTCCTAGACCTTTCATCTCTACTTGTCTTGTGTATGAAAATGTACATTGAGAGATAAGAGCACGTATTTCTCTAAGTAGCGGCTCTTTGTTGGTACCTTTGATTTGATGTTCAAGTTCATAAGAGATGTCAAAGTGGTCTTCTATGGCACGTTTACCACGACCTGTGATGATCGCCATGGTCTTAATGCCAGCTTCAAGTGCTTCTTCGACACCATACTGGATGAGAGGTTTTGTAAGTACAGGAAGCATCTCTTTTGGAGTTGCTTTTGTTGCAGGTAGGAAACGCGTACCATAGCCTGCAGCAGGGAAAAGACATTTTTTTACCATCTCATAGTTCACTTTATAGTAGATTTTTAGAGAGATATTATAGCTAAGTATCGCCCAATTTTTTCTTTAAGATGATTTTTGCTGCTTCTACGCCTGGCTGGTCATAGGTGTTGACATCTATAAGTTCACCGACAAGAGAGGTGAGTAGTTCATAGTAAAAGATGAGTGAACCTATGTTTTGGGCATCAATTTTAGGAATGAGAATACTGTCAAGAGGGATATTTTCTTCTGCTTTGAGTGCCTCTATAACAGAGTTACATTGCATGTTTATGAGGGTAGAAAAAGACAGGTTGTTTAATGTGTCCAAGGACTCTAAATGTTTTAGTGTGCTGTTAGGGATGCTAATCTCATCTTGAAAATCTTCTATTTGTATGAAGGTGACAGATTTATCTCTAGTCCCTTCCATGATGAGTTGCAAAAAGGAGTGTTGGTCTTTAGGTCCTATGAGTCCAATGGGGGTTAGTCCTACATTGAAGGCAGAAGAGCGTTGTTTTTTACCTAAACTTTCTCCCCAAAGTTGCACGTACCATTCGCAAAAGTATTTGAGTGACTCTGAGTAGGCAAAGAGACAGTTAATATGGTACTGTGCATGGTTTTTTGCATAAAAGATAGCTTTTTTTAGTAAGACATCATGCAAGTAGCCATCTTCAAAAAAACTATTTTTAATCTGAGCAGCACCCGAAAGTAAGGCTTTAATATCCACACCACATAAAGCCAAAGGCACAAGACCCACTACTGAAAGGACAGAAAACCTTCCCCCTACGTTGTCTGGGAGGTGTAAGACTTGAGCATCTATGCTTTGAGCATACTTTTCCAGTGCTGACTTTGGGTCTGTGATAAAGGTATAACAGCTAGTATTTGGCTGAAGAGAAAAGATGTATTTGTAAATAGCAAAGGTTTCTACTGTTGTCCCTGACTTGGAGATGACAAGAAAGTGTGTTTTCTCTAGGTCTATTTTTGAGAGTAAACTCTTAATGTTGATAGGGTCAGTACTCTCAAAGAAATAGAGTTTTCGTGTGAGTTTTTCCACAGGTTTAAGAAACTCATAGATGGCTTTTGCCCCCAATGAACTTCCCCCTATGCCTATGACAGCAATGGACTTAACCTCAGAGGGGATAGTGTTACAATAGTCCAAAACACTGCTAATATCTTGCTCTGGTAAAGCGTAGTAACCTATGTGCTTTTGTTCTTTTTGTAGAGCAGTAAAAGCGTGCTTAGCTTTTTCACCTACAGTACTGTGGAAATGAAGTTTATTTTTCATAGTGATGCTTTGGCTTCTTGGATGAGAGCATTCATTTTGCTTTCATACTCTTTAGCTAAGTTTTCGTCTGTAGACTCAAAACGCGTGACGAGTACAGGTGTTGTGTTACTAGCCCTCACAAGCCCCCAGCCTTTTTCAAAGTTTATACGTACACCATCTACATCTATAATGTTCATGATTTTTGGAAAGTTAGCAGGGGGATTCTTCAACAGTTCTTTCACTTTATCTATGATGAGAAACTTCTCTTCTTCTGTGGTTTCTACTTTTATCTCTTCAGTTGAAAAGACTTGTGGTAGTGCGTCTATCTGGGCATCAATATCTATACCGTCATGTATGAGTTCTAGCATTCTAAGAGTGGCATAAATGGCATCATCATAGCCAAAATAACGGTGCTTAAAGAAGATGTGACCAGAGACTTCACAGGCAAGGTCAGCGTTGGTTTCTTTCATTTTGACTTTTAAGTTTGAGTGACCTGTTTTGTACATGATGGCAGTAGCCCCACGACGTTCAAGTTCGTCATACATGACCTGAGAACATTTCACTTCACCGATGACCGTAGGCTTGTCCATTTTCAAAGCATAAAGTAGTGCCATTTGGTCACCTTTTATGTTGTACTTATGGGTTAGTACTGCGATACGGTCTGCATCTCCATCATAAGCAAAGGCGATGTCACCATTTTTAGCTAAAGCTGCTTTGACATCGACAAGGTTTTTTTCAACAGAAGGGTCGGGATGATGGTTAGGGAAAGTACCATCTGGCTCCATGTAAAGCCCTTCATAGTTCAAGTCAAGGGCATCAAAAATACGTGTGAGTACAGTATCTGCTACACCATTTCCACCATCAAGTACCATTTTTGTTTTCATACCTTTTAGGTGAGAAAATTCTTCTATCATAAAGTTGATGTAAGGAGTCTTGATGTCAACATCTATCTTTTTTGTATTGTCTTCGATGTGCATGTTTTCATTGGCGATAATTTCATCACCGAGTGCATAAATGTCAGCTCCGAAGAAGGGACTTTTATCTACGGTCATTTTGAAGCCGTTATACTCAGAAGGGTTATGTGAACCTGTTATCATCACAGAGGCATCTGTACGTAATGTGCCTGCATTTCCGCAATCAATGTCTATGTAGTTACTGTAGTAGTTTACAGGTGTTGCCACCATACCCATGTCTAGTACTGTACAGCCAGCTGCGTTTAGTCCTGATGTGAGGTAGTCTCTTAGTAGGGGAGAGTGTGAACGTGCGTCATATCCGATGGAAACGATTTTTTTACCCGAGACTTTTTTACCTAGAAAATAACCTAAAAGTTTAACCGAAGTAGCATTGAGTTCTTTTTCATAAATACCTCGTATATCGTATTCACGGAAGATAGAAGATTGGATGGACATGCAGTTCCCTTAGTTCAAGTTTATAAAATTATAGCACTTAAAGCTAATAGAATCCTCTGATTTAATCTGCAGGTCTATAGTTTTTCTCTTTTTCTAAACGTTCTTGACGTATTTTCTCTTTATGAGCCGCTTTTTTAGCAGCCATTTGTGCAGCATCTTGCAGGTCTTCTTCATTGTCATGCCGTACAGCATCTATAAATTTAGAATGGTCATCAAACTGTCCTGTTCTTACAGCCCATATAAGTGCAAGCAGTCCTATGGCTCCTAGAAATGTGGAAATGCCTATCATGAGTGTGACTATACTTTCGCTCATTTTTTCTCCTTAAATTTTAAATGTTTTATACGCAGTGAGTTTCCCACGACCACTAGCGAACTCAATGACATGGAAAGAGCTGCTACGAGTGGGTTGACAAAACCAAGTACTGCAAGGGGTACTGCTATGACATTGTACAGTAATGAAAAACCCAAGTTTTCTTTGACCGCAGTGTAAGTACGACGTGAGAGTTTAAATGCCTCATAAAGACTTAAAGGTTTTTCGTCTAGCAAGACAATGTCACTGACAGAGATAGCCACATCAGCACCATTTCCCATGGCTATGGCGATGTCTGAAGAAGCAAGAGCGATGGCATCGTTGATGCCATCGCCTGCCATGACTACCACATGACCTTGAGCATGAAAGTCATCTATGAGTGAGGCTTTGTCTTGTGGTAAAAGTTTTGCATGGATCTCTTTTATGCCTACAGTTTGAGCTACCTTTTTTGCACTTTGTGCATGGTCACCTGTGAGCATCACTACGTGTATGCCTAAGTCTTGTATGTGAGCGATGGATTCTTTTGCCCCTTCTCTTATGGTGTCTGTGAGTTCAAAATGTGCAACAAGTACATCATCAACAGCAAAAAAGAAAAGTGAATTATCACTTTCAATCTCTATAGCTATGCCTGACTCTTTCATAAACTGGGCATTTCCTCCACTTAGGCTTTTTTCTTGGTAAGAGGCTTTTAATCCTTTGGCTTCAATGGATGTTATGTTTTCAAGTGATAAAGTAGCTATATGTTCATGTTGTTCTGTAAGATAGGTCTGTATGCCTTTAGAGATAGGATGATTGGAGGTACTTACAAGAGCATAAAGAAGTGCAGGATCGAAGTCTGCATAGCTTTGAAAAGTCACAACGGAAGGTTTGCCTTCGGTGATGGTACCAGTTTTGTCAAGAGCTAGAATGTCAGCTTTTGCCATGGTTTCAAGAAAACTGGCTTCCTTAAACAGTATGCCTCGTTTTGCAGCCATAGAAATGCCCACTAAGGTTGCCATAGGTGTAGCAAGCCCCAAAGCACAAGGACAGGCTATAACGATAACAGAAATACCCACAATAAGAGCAGTCTCAAAACTCCCAGTAAAGAAGTACCATCCTACAAAAGTGAGTAAGGCTATGACTAGTATGGTAGTTGAAAAATAACCAGACACAGTGTTGGCAAGTTGTTCTATGCGAGGTTTTTTAGTCATAGACTCTTCAAGTAAAGAAACGATGGAAGTGAGCATGGAGTTTGATGCATCAGCAGTGGCTTTATAGTGGACAACAGAGTCTAGGCACATAGAACCAGAAAGTATAGCGTCACCTTTCTTTTTGTAAAGTGGCTCATTTTCTCCTGTGAGAGAGCTTTCATTAAATGAGGCTTCTCCTGAAATGATGTTGCCATCTACAACTACTTTTTCACCAGGTTTGAGTTCTATGATGTCACCTATAACGACATTTTCCACAGAAACAAGGGCTTTACTTTTATCTTTCAGCACAGTCACTTCTGTAGGGGTACTCCCCATAAGACCATCTAGCGTGTCTACTGCAGATTTTTTACTTAAAACTTCCAAATATTTACCGACTAACACAAAGGTGATTATCATCACCACAGAATCAAAATAGACCTCACCTGTTTGTGTGACCATGGCATAAATGGAGTAAAGGTAAGCAGACAATGCACCAGAAGCAACAAGTGTATCCATGTTGACGATGTGGTTTTTGTAGCCGTAGTATGCCCCTCTGAAAAATATCCACCCTGAGTAAAAAAGTACAGGGGTAGCAAGTATAAACTGTGCAACGTTAAGGATGTTTTTAAAAGACTGCTCGATACCTGAAAAGTAGCCTGCATAGTGAGCAATGGCAAGCCACATGATGTTCATAGCCCCAAAGACAGCGACCAATATGCGAGTGTAGTAGGTCTTACGTGTAGAGATGGCATGCTCTTCTTGGAGTCTAGGGTCATAAGGGTAGGCGTTGTAGCCTATGGAACGTATGGTCTGTATGATTTGAGAGAGTTTTACACTGCTAGGATCCCAAACTATTTTGGCTTTGTTGTTTGTGTAGTTGATGCTAGCTTCCAGTACACCCTCAAGCTTATGTAGTACCTTTTCGTTGAGCCAAACACAAGCAGAACAGTGTATGCCTTCGATGATGAGGTGAATTTCATGAAGGTCATCTTCGAGTGTTTTAATGTATTTGTTTTTAAACCCTTCTAGGTCAAACTTCTCAAGGTCGTCGTCTTTTTGAGTGGCAGGTTGAAGTTTGGTGTCACCTAGCTTGTCATAAAAGGTACCTAAGCCTTCATCATTTAAAAGGTGGTAGACACCTTGACAGCCGTTGCAGCAAAAGTAGTGGTCATCTTCTGTTATCATGACATCTTCACTAAATGTTAGATTACAGTGTGTACATGCTACTTCAGCCAAAGAGTATTCCTTATAGAAATTATTTGTTTGGGTTATTTTATCTAAAGTAGTGTAAAATTCCCCTATGGAAAATGCACTCACTTTTACACTCATACTTGTTATAGTGGAACTTTTTGAAGCCTATACGCAACGGGCTCCTACACTTATGGGTATTTTGTCAAATCTTTATCATTATTATAGAAAAAGTATTTTTTTATTTTTCTTGGTACAACCAGGGTTTTATGTCTTACTCTTCATTGTCCTCATAACAGGTGTACTCAATGCCAGTATGATTTTTCTTATAGCTCTAAAAGTGTTTGATATGTTTTACAAGATGGAACTCATCAAAAAAGTATTTATAGAAAGAGAAGTTTCCGCTGAGATAGGTCAGATGTTAGAGTGGAAAATACCTCCAGCATATATGTTGATGGGTGTGGGGATGTACCCACCGTTATTGTATTTTGTATTGAGCTGATTTGACATTTTTTTACTATAATAAATCAAAAATTATCTAAAAGGTTATATCTTTATGAAAAATATTTTCATATATTCTCTTTCTGCGTATCTGTCTGCAACACTCTTGCATGCAAGTGTAGAACTAGATTACCTCAATAGTTTACGGGCTAAAGCAGGTCTTACACTCTTTACACAAGAATTACATCTTGATAGTGCTGCACAAAACCATAGTGATTATATGCAGACCAATAATGCATTTGGACATTATGAAAACAGTGCTGATGCTGGATATACGGGTAACACACCTATAAACAGAACTGTATATGTAAACTATGCTTCTCGTGTAGTTGGCGAAAATGTTTCTGCAGGACAAGCAACCGTGCAAGACTCCATAGATGGACTTTTCTCTGCCATCTACCACCGTTATGGTTTTTTAAATTTAGAATATAATGAAATTGGCATAGGTATCAATGGACACTTCTATACTTTTGATATGGGGAATGAAGGTATTCATCTATTATGTCAAGGTGCAAGTTCTTCGTCGAATAGTTACTACAGCAATGTCTGTAAAGATAGTAGCAAAAAGATAGATGCAACTGATTTCCTCAATGCAAAGAATGTAGACAAGCAAAGTGCCCCAGAACTCATCTTATGGCCAGCTTCTAATAGTGATGATATCCCTCCTGTATTTTACGAGGAGTCTCCTGATCCTTTACCAAATGACAGTGTGACAGGGTATCCTGTTAGTGTAGAATTTAATGATGGTAAGTTTACTACAGCACCTACTGTTGCTAGTTTTGTACTTACAGAAGCGAGTAGTGGAGCTATACAGACAAATAAGATTCTGATGGATAGTGCCAATGACCCTAATGACCGTTTTGATGCATATCAGTTTACATTGTTTCCAGAAAAAAGACTGGATTGGGGTACGCCTTATAGAGCTTTGCTCATCTATAGCAGTGAGGGTGTTGACACGACATACGAATGGTGTTTTCAAACACGTACACTGCATAGTAAAGCACAGAAGGTTTATCGTGTAGAAAACAATGCGGATATCTCTTTAAATATTGTCTCTGGCACGACATATGCAATCTATGTTGTGCCAAACAATACAAATGATACCTTAGGTATTGCAAGATGGAGTTACACTACAAATGCACCAGAATATAACTATATAGATGCGAACACATTTTCTCTAAAAGCAACGGGAAATTTAGGTACATATGTCAATTTTACATTTAATAATGGGCAAAAAGTTAAACTTACAATAGCAAGTACAGATACCGCTACAAGCCCTAAAAATATCACTTGTAACCAAGTCAATGATTATGATGGTGATGGCATCTTAAACAGTGCAGATTTAGATGATGATAATGATGGGTACAGTGATATAGATGAAAACACTGCAAACAGTAACCCTTTAGACGCAAACGATACGCCATTAGATACTGACGGTGATATGATTCCTAATTTTAGGGATGTAGATGACGACAATGATGGGATTTTAGATAGTGATGAAATGGCCAATGGATTAAATCCTTTAAATGCCTCAGACGCACAATCTGATTTAGATGGTGATGGTTTTTCTAATGCCATAGAAATAGCGTTAGGTACAGACTTGAGAAGTGCTGTAAGTAAGCCTGTTTGGACACCTCTCATTATGGGTGATATAGTAACATTTATCCCTGCTATTCTTTGAGGTTATTATGATAATATATGATAAATATATAAGGTGATTTATGATTTTTACTAAGATGAAAAAAGTTTTATGGTTACTGCTATTGATGACTACATTGTATGCACAGCCGCATATAAACATGGTATTTTCACAAGCCAAAAAAGATACAAATACCGCAGTAATGACTGTAGTTATGACAAATGATTCCAATGAAAGTATAAAAGTATTGACATGGAAGACCCCATTTGAAACAACACTCAGTGCCAATATCTTTCATGTCACAAATGGGAAGTATGATGCACAATATTTGGGAAGAGTCGTCAAACGTTTACACCCAACAGATAAAGACTACATCACATTGCAAGCTGGTGAAACAAAAACAATAGACATTGATTTGGCTAAATATTATAGCCTAGAGACGAAAGGAACGTATTTTGTTTCTTATACAGGTGATTTAAAAGCAAAAGGTTCTGACCAGAAGACAGTCTCAAATATGCTTACTAAAAACACTATACCAAGTATGCAATTTACATATGTCCCCGCAACTACAACACAAAAAAAAACGACAAGAAATGCCAGAACTAGCGCAAAATTAACCCCTAACTTTAATGGCTGTACACAAGCACGGATACATAAATTAAATCTTGCACATAATGCAGCGATAGTCATAGCACAACAAGCATCTACTGCGATGAATAATGCATTTCCCAATACATCAGCAGACAGATATAGAGTATGGTTTGGTGCTGCAGATAGTGGGCGACAAAGTACAGTCACAACACATTTTAACAACATTTATTCAGCACTAGATACAAAAAATATTGCATTTGATTGTACCTGTACAGACCCCTATTTTGCGTATGTCTATGCCAGTCAACCTTATACTATTTATCTTTGTAGTGCTTTTTGGTCAGCAAATTTAAATGGTACTGACTCACAAGCTGGAACACTTGTGCATGAGATGGCACATTTTACCGTCATAGCAGGTACTGACGATTATGCCTATGGGCATACAGCTGCAAAAAATCTTGCCTCAACAAACCCCAATAACGCAATATTCAATTCAGACAATCATGAATATTTTGCAGAAAATGTACCTTATTTAGCGATGACGAGTAGTGTCGGTGTAGATTCTGATGGAGATGGCGTCATTGATGCAAATGATGCTTTTCCAAATGATGCATCCGAAAGTCTAGATACAGACAATGACGGCATAGGAAACAATGCAGATACAGATGATGATAATGATGGTATTTCAGATCTTGCTGAAGTTGCAAATGGTTTAAATCCTTTAAATGGGGCAGATGCACAAGCAGATTTTGATGGTGATGGCTTTTCTAATGCACAAGAAATTGGTTTTGCTACAGACATACGCAATGCAAACAGTAAACCTACTTGGGTGCCTATCTTCACGGGCGATGGTCTTATAATTATCGTTCCTGTTGTAGCATAAGTTTAACGCCTTTTCTCCACATACATATTTTTATCGGCTTGGTGAAGATGTCGGTCGAGGGTTGTTGCATCATCTGGGTAGATGCTGACACCTATACTCGCACTTATTGCTAATGTAAAAGTATCTACAGAAATTTTTTGTGAGATGGCTTTGTGTATTTCTTTTTGTATTGTTTCAAGGTTTGAAGCATTTTTTGTTAAAACGATAAACTCATCTCCACCAAATCTTGCAACGGTATCGTTCTGATACCTGTGTTCTTTGAGTCGTTTAGCAATTTCTTTTAATACTTTATCTCCTGCAGCATGTCCATAGGTATCGTTGATATGTTTAAATTTATCGATATCTATAAATAAAAGAGCAAATTTCGTTTGTGTTTGTTTGGCATCTTTGATGGCTAGTCGTATTTTCTCGGTGAGCAACACTCTATTTGCCAAGTCGGTTAGCATGTCATAATGTGCCAAGTAATACAAACTATTTGCCTGTTCACGTATGAGTGCTTCAGCTTTCTTTCGTTCTGTGATGTCAAGGACAAAAGCAACATAGGCTTTTTTATCTTCAAAAATAGTCTCTTGTAAATAGACTTCCACGTCATAAATACTTCCATCTTTTCTTTGGCATTGTGATGAAAAAGAAGTCTGACGTTCTTTTGAGAGTGTTGATCTTAAAATGTGGAAAAAGTCTTTCCTATCGATATTTGGGTTTAAATCTAAAGGTGTCAGTTTAGAAATCTCAGAAAAACTATAACCTACATTATGTTTGGCACCATAATTGAGATAGAGGAATTTTAAATCTTCAGCACTAAATATATAGATTTCATTAAGTGAGTTGTCTAAAATTTTCCTACGCTCTGTCGATTTTTGCTGGAGTGCAATATGTTCACTGATATCTGTATGCATACCTATCATACGTACGGGTGAATGGTTTGTGTCATACTCGATAATCCCTCTGCCCAAGATCCAAATATAATGCCCATTTTTGTGTTTCAAACGATGGGTTGTTTCTATAAATTCTTCATGGGTATCTAGTGCTTTTTCTAGGTTAGTCATGACTCTATTTATCTCTTCAAGATGGACACGGTCTTTCCATGTTGCGAGTGTCACAGGAGGGAAAGGTTCTTCCGCACTATATCCTAGCATCATTTTCCATTCGTTAGAGACATAGGCACTGTTGTCGACCATATTCCACTCATACATACCAGCTTTAAAACTTTTGAGGGCGAGTTTGACACGATCTGATAGTGGGGTAGCATCATTTGTAGCTCTAGGTGAAGGAGTCATGGCCATACAAAAATGGATAATACGCATCTTTGACTCTATAGTTATGAACTGTAAAGTGTATTCTAACGTAATATGTTGGACTTCACAGTAGAGTGCTAGGTGCTTTACATTAGTTTGTGTTTGTATTGCTTGACATAAAGGACATGCTTCTTTTTGCAAGTGTTGAGGATGTGAGATGTTATGACAGTTCTGACCTATCACTTGATTGGCATCGATTTTGTGAAATGTTTCAGCTGCAGCATTGACAGATTGTACCGTTCCATCGATATTGAGTATCGATGCTGGGATAGGCATAGAATGAATGAGATCTATCATTTCACAACCAAATGATGCAAAGAAGAGTTATATTTCATGACTTAATCCCCCTACAGATAAGTAATATATGTTTCATTTAAAGTATATCAAAATATTTAAGAAAGTACTTTAAGTTGACATTTCAGCCAAAAAGCATTATAATGGCAGGACTACATCATTAGCACGTATAGTGTAATGTAAAACCTTTCATACTTCATACCCAAAAACAAGAGGACATATGAGCGATAACAAAAAATCGACCGATACTAAAAAAACTTCTGGCAATAACGCCAATAGAAAAAACAGAACCCACGTACCCGTAAACGGACACAAAATAGAAGACCTTCAAAAACTTCCCCTTACGCAACTTGTCGAGATGGCTAAAGAAGTAAAAGTTGAAAACCCTAATGAATTTCAGCGAAAAGACCTTATCTTTGAAATCTTAAAATCACAAGTATCTGCTGGAGGATTCATACTCTATACAGGTATTTTAGAGATTATGAATGATGGCTATGGCTTTTTACGTTCTATAGATGGAAACTTTGCAAATTCTTCAAATGACACTTATGTGAGTGGTACGCAAGTCAAACGTTTTGCACTGAGAAATGGTGACATCGTAACAGGACAGGTGAGAGCTCCTAAAGACCAAGAGAAGTACTATGCTCTACTTAAAATAGAGGCGATAAACTATGTTGCACCAGAGAAGTCAAAGCAACGTCCACTTTTTGAAAACCTTACGCCACTTTATGCCACAGAACAACTCAAGATGGAGTATAATCCAGTTAAGATGACAGGACGAGTACTAGACTTATTTTCTCCTATAGGTAAGGGACAAAGAGCACTAGTGGTGGCTCCTCCGCGTACAGGTAAAACAGAACTTCTTAAAGAGCTTGCTCATGGGGTAACTCATAACAACCCTGATGCATCACTCATGGTACTACTCGTAGATGAAAGACCAGAAGAAGTTACAGACATGCAACGTTCTGTTAAAGGTGAAGTCTATGCTTCCACTTTTGACCTCCCTGCTCAAAATCACGTAAGAACAGCCGAAATGGTGATAGAGAAAGCCAAAAGGCGTGTAGAAATGGGTATGGATGTCATCATCTTACTTGACTCTATAACCAGACTTGCTCGTGCGTATAACACCGTGACACCAAGTTCGGGTAAAGTACTCTCTGGTGGTGTAGATGCGAATGCACTACATAAACCAAAACGTTTCTTTGGTGCGGCCAGAAACATTGAGCATGGGGGTTCACTAACTATCATTGCTACAGCACTTATAGATACGGGTTCACGTATGGATGAGGTGATTTTTGAAGAGTTTAAGGGTACAGGTAACTCCGAAGTAATCCTTTCTCGTCATGTGTCTGAAAGACGTATCTACCCTGCGATAGACGTAACCAAGTCAGGTACACGTAAAGAAGAACTTATGGTCGATGCTCTTACCCTTCAAAAAGTATGGGCATTACGTAATGCGATGCAAAACATGGAAGAGGTAGAAGGTCTTAAATTCCTTTTCTCTAAAATGATGAAGACTAAATCAAATGAAGAATTTCTTTCTATTATGAACGAAGGTGCATAAGCTATTATGCAAAAAACTCTTGCAACTTCTGAGCCTTTGGGTGAAGCTTCAGTGAGAGGAAGGGAAGATGAGTTTTACTTATCTTCCAGGAGAATTCGTATAGGCATTTTTGATTCTGGTTTGGGTGGTTTGACAGTTGTCAAGGCACTAAAACAAGTAATGCAAAATGCCCATATCTACTATATAGCAGACACTATAAATGCCCCTTATGGCGAAAAAACCTCAGAGCAAATCTTACAGTTTTCTTTAGATATTACGGAGTATTTGATAGAGACATTCCAAATTGATGTTTTGGTCTTGGCTTGTAATACTGCAACATCTTTTGCTATTTCTCACTTACGTGTATCATACCCAAAGCTAATCATCATAGGAATGGAGCCAGGGGTAAAACCTGCGATAGCCATAAGCCAGACAGGAAAGATAGGTATACTTGCAACCCCAGCCACACTCATGGGAAAAAAATACCAAGAACTCATAGAAAAACTCTCAAAAGAGAAAGAAGTTAGCTTTTTTGAGCAAGCTTGTCCAGGCTTAGTAGAGCAGATAGAAAAAGGTGAAATTTATACGGATGCAACCAAAATACTTTTGGAGAAATGGCTGCAACCTATGAAAGATAAGAATGTTGATACTATTGTCCTTGGCTGTACGCATTACCCTCTTATTTCTACAGTGATAGAGGAAATAATGTCAAAAAATATCTCTTTGATAGAGACAGGAAAGGCGATAGCAAATCGTCTTCTAAGGTTAGCTACAGAGAAAGGACACCAAAATACAGGCTTGATGGAGATAGAAGTTTATAGCACTGGAGAGATACATAAAGATTTTGCTTCAGATATTCTAAATACTCATATTGAAATAAAACCTATTACTATTGTTTATAAATAAGTTTTTTGTTAACTTATTACTACTTTTTAGCTTTATTTGGATGTCTATAAAGTTAACTATGATAGAATATTCTTAAGTACGGTGAAGCTGTATTGTAAAGCCAAATTCATCGCGAGGTGGATACGGAAAGTTATGGGTCTCTAGTAGATCGCCAGACTACCAATTTAGCAAAAAGGAAGAACGATGAGATTATCATCTATAGCACTACTCGCAATGAGTACAATGATGGCAAATGCCAATATTGTTGAAATTGTCGAAGGAATGCCGTTTGTTGAAGTTGAAGCGAACGGTAAAACATTTAAAATTCAAAGAGAACAAAAAGCCGAGACTTATTTAACCAACACATTTGCCTTGACTTCTAGACCTTCTCCTCCATTTTTTATAGAACCCTTTCATGTAAGTGATGCTGTTGAAACATTTGGAGAGTTAGAAGTTTTGGGCTTTATATCTAAAAAAAGAGGTGTTTTTATTGATGCTCGCTTGTCTAACTGGTTCAAAAAATCAGCTATACCTTCAGCGGTCAATATACCTTTTAAAATCTTTTTATCAGATACACCAGAGCGTACGAAAGCCTTAAAAGAACTAGGTGGAGAAGGGAGTGGAAAGTCATGGAATTTTACAAATGCCAAGACGATACTTCTTTACTGTAACGGTGCATGGTGTGGGCAATCTCCTACAGCTATCAATGCACTCATTGAGCTTGGATATCCAAAATCTAAAATGAAATACTACCGTGGTGGTATGCAGTCATGGCAGCTATTGGGGTTAACAACTATCGTACCTGAGGTGAAAAAATGAGAATTTTAATAGTATTATTGATAGTAACAATCGCTATGTCAGCTGGACAATATGATAAAGTAAAGATTACTCCAGATATGGCGTATATTTATGTGTACCATAAAGGTAAAGCTGTAAAAGTACATAGAATCCAAGATACGAAACATAAAATAACGGGTGAATATGCAAAAATATATAGACCAGGTAAAGATATTCAACCTATTAAAATGCATAAAGATATTAAAACTGTAGGTGAAGTTGAACTGTTGAAATTTATGACAAATAAAGTAAACAAAAAGCAGGGTCTACTTGTAGACTTAAGACCTAAAGTTGCCTACAAAAAAGAGTCTATACCTTCAGCTGTGAACATCCCAGCAAGAGTCAAAGACAATCCTGTGAAAATTGAAAAAATTCTTAAAGTACTTGGGGCAAAAAGAAATGCTGATGGCAGGTTAGATACAAGTAAAGTACACGAAGTGGCTTTTTATTGTGATGGATTATGGAGTGATAAATCTTCAGATTTTATTAAGACGTTTTTAGACTTGGGATATCCTGCAGATAAGATACTTTATTATCGTGGTGGTATGCAAATGTGGAAAATCCTCGGATTTACTACTGTGACAAACTAATAAGGGGTTGTGTATGAAAAATTTATTAGAAAGTTTTGCAATACTCTTTGTGGGCATATTATCTTTGGCTATCATATTTTTTATTGTGAAATATAATATGATAGAAGATGATAGTGTGATGGAAGAAATCACTTCTGTAATAGCGAAAAAGAAAGTAACAAAGAAAGAAAAAACATCATCTTATTTAGATAGTTTAGAAGGATATGGTGATGATACAGATGTTAAAGTAGATGCTACAAAAGAGTCTACTTTAAATCAAGTGGTTGTTAGATCTCAGGTAAAGAATGATGAACTAAGTGCAGTGGTTGAAGATAAGTCAAAATCATCTTATATGGAGAACCTTTCTAAGTATACAGAAGAGTCTGAAAATACTGCTCAAGAAGAGACCGTAAAAAAAGCTATGGAAACGATACAAAAGAAAGTTGTTCGTGAACATGGAGAACCAGAAAAACTACCTCAAGATGAGATAGTTGATGAGATAGGTATGGCAATAGATGCCGCATTAGACGACCTTTAAAAATAGATAAAAGAGAGTTTGTTTAACTTCTCTCTTTCTAGAGTCCTATGGCTTCTCTGACCTTGGCCATCTTTACCTTAGCAATTTTACTTGCTTTTTTTGCACCCATATTTAAAATATCATTCACTTCATCTGTATGTGACAAATAATATTCACGTTTTTCACGAGCTTCACCTAACTCTTCCCAAATTAGTTCTTTGAGATACTTTTTAAAATGACCATACCCTTCTTTTCCACTTTTGTAACGAAGTTGAAGTTCAAGTTTTTGAGCATCATCTAAAAAGAGAGCAGCTAAGGCATAGATGTTGTCATCTTCCCAGTCTAAAGGTTCACCTAATGGTGTAGAGGAAGATATGATTTTATTACATCTTTTTTGTAAAGGTTTTTCGTCCATGAAGAGGTCAATGGCATTGTCATAAGACTTAGACATTTTTTGACCATCTATCCCTGGTATGGTAGCCACTTCTGCCGCAACTTTATGTTCAGGAAGGACAAATATCTCACCATACTCATTGTTAAACTTCGTGGCAATGTCACGGGTCATCTCTACGTGCTGGATTTGGTCTTTACCTACAGGGACTATTTGTGTGTCTAGCATAAGTATATCTGCTGCCATCAGTACAGGGTAGCTAAAGAGTGCATGGTTTGCTGAAATCCCTTTGGCAACCTTGTCTTTGTAAGAGTGAGCACGTTCCAGTAATCCCATAGGTGTAAACTTTGAGAGTATCCAGTAGAGTTCAAGTACCTCAGGTACATGACTTTGTACCCAAAAAGTAGTTTTCTCTGGGTCTAGTCCTATTGAGAGGTAATCAACGGCAGCATCGACGGTATATTGTCTGAGTGTATCTGCATCTTTAGAAGTAGTGAGTGAGTGGTAGTTTGCTATAAAGGTAAAAAGTTCATTTTCTTCTTGAAGGTTCACCATAGGCTTCATGGCCCCAAAGTAGTTTCCTATGTGAAGTTTTCCTGAAGCTTGGATTCCTGTGAGTACACGCATAATTGTTCCTGCTATAATTTTTTCAAATTATAGCAGGAATGAAAATAGAAACAGATAAATATAATTTTTATTATGATAAAATTAAATGGTTTTAAATTATTACACAAGGGTTCAAATGAAATGTACAATAGCTATAAATTTTTTTAAAATAAATATATTATTATTAGCATCAATACTACTGGTAAATTGCAGTAGTGAGAACCCTATAAAAGAAAATATGCCTATAGTTGACAATAAAGGCTCTTTGATATTTATGAGTGTTGATACTAGTGAAATTACAATAGGTGCAGATATCTCTAATTATGATTATAACTATATAGTAGATTGGGGAGACGGTATTATTGATACAAATATTACAGATAGTACTGTACATAAGTATACAAAAAAAGGAACATATATTATAAAAATTAGAGGAGAATATCCTAGACTCAATGATGCGAATACATGTAGACAAATGACTAGTCTTGAACAATGGGGAAGTATTGAATGGAAAGATATGTCCAATATGTTTAGACGCTGTCCAAATCTCATTATTAATGCCACAGATATTCCAAATCTTAAATCTGTGAAAAATATGTCAGGTTTATTTAGTCCTCTATTTGAATTTAATCAAAATATTAGCAATTGGGATGTTTCTAGTGTCGAAAATATGAGCTATATGTTTGAAAATGCAACAAATTTTAATCAAGATATTAGTAACTGGAATGTTTCGAATGTAAAAGATATGGGGTCTATGTTTGCACATGCAAAAAGCTTTAATCATCCCATTGGAAAATGGAATACATCAAATGTAAAAGATATGGGTAGAATGTTTTGGGGTTCGGATAAGTTTGATCAAGATTTAAGTCATTGGGATATTTCATCTGTGGAATATAAGGAACGTTGGATTTTTTCTCCTGGTCATGCAAGATTTTTTGGCTTAGATGAGATGTTTTCGGGTGTAACCTTATCAACAGCTAACTATGATGCATTATTGCAAAGTTGGAGTAATCAATCAGTACATAATAACATGCAATTTAATGGAGGGTATAATAGTAAATATTCTCAATCATCAAAAGAAGCAAGAAGCAGACTAATTAATGAATATAATTGGACTATAATAGATGGAGGAGAAGAGTAGGACTAGATAAAATCATTCTCTTCATCAAATCTTTGTCCACGTTTACGGGCGACAATATCTAGTGGGACACCCTCGAAATCAAATTTTTCTCTAAAAAAGTTAGCAAGATAACGAATATAGCTAAAGTGTAAGTACTCTGGTCTGTTGGTGATGAGAGCTATCTTTGGAGGCTTGGTTTCATACTGTGTAGCAAATTTAATGTTGACTACTGCACCATTGTGTGAAGGTACATGGTGACGGCGAATAGCAGCACGTAAAGTATCATTTAAGTCAGAAGTAGGGATACGGTAAGTGTAACGTTTATAAATACTCACTATTTGGTCTAGTATCTTGTTCACGCGTAAACCTGTTTTAGCAGAGATGGTAATAAATGGTGCATAATGTAAAAACCTTAGTTCATCACGGACATCATCTACAACTTCTTCATAGGTTCTATCATCTTTGATATCCCATTTATTCAGGACGATTAGACAAGCAAGTTTATGCTCTTCTATAAGTCCTGCAACTCTCTCATCTAGTTCGGAGATTTGCGTGGTGGAGTCCAGCATCAAAATGACTAGGTTTGCTTGTTTGAGTAGTTCGGTGGTACGTGTGAGTGCATACTTTTCTATGCCGACTATTTTAGAGCGTTTACGAATACCCGCAGTGTCTATAAATGTTACTTCATGTCCATCGTGTTCTATCATCTCATCTATGGGGTCTATGGTTGTCCCTGCGACATCAGAGACTACTGAACGTTCTTCTCCTAGTAGTGCATTAAGTAAAGAAGATTTACCTGTGTTAACACGTCCTATGATGGCTACACGTATTTCATTGTCTACTTCTTCTTCATAACTGGCATGGACTTGTTCTACTATCTCGGCAAAGGGGTCTATCTCTGTGTCTTCTTCAAGTACAAGTTCTTCTTCTACTTCAGGAGCAGGGATATGTTCTTCCATCCACGCATAGAAGTCGTTAAAATAACGGTTATGACTCACAGACATAGGAAAAGTGGCATCTGCACCAAACTCTAAAAACTCCCAGTAACGCTCTTCTTCTTTGTCGTTGTCTATTTTGTTAACTACAAGTGCTAAAGGCTTGTTCATCTCTTGAAGTTTATAAAAAAGTTCTTTGTCTTCTTCATCAGGTATGGTTTTCCCATCAACCATATAGATGACGATGTCTGCTTCTTGGGCTGCTCGTAGTGAAAACTCAGCTACCTTGGTAAAAAGTTCAGAGGAGTAGTCTATCCCTCCTGTGTCAAGTACTTCAAAGTCACGGTTTTGTGAGATGGTTACGATGCGTCTTTTAACATCACGGGTAGTACCAGACATATCTGAAGTGATGGCATCACGCTGACGTGCGAGACGGTTAAAAAGCGAAGACTTCCCTACATTAGGTCGTCCAACAATGGCTACTTTTTTAAGAGCTTGTTCTTGCATAATATTTCTTTCAATAGGTATTCTAAATAGCTGGAATTATAACATATTAATTTTTTTATCTAATTTGCTAATTGATTTATTGAGGAATAGGTAAAATAATGACATCATTAGCAGTACTTTGTTGCATTTGTTTTCGTATGTCTGAAGTTTTATAGACATAACCTACACCGTTATTGGTCTCAATCTCATAAAGCCCTTGGGCTGTGGCAAGAGAGATAAAGCTTTCATGGTCAGACTGTGTCATGGTTGTGGTATAGCTGATGCCTTCATCTACATACGAACCTGTAGTGGTGACTGAACCATCGCTATGTGTTTGTATGTGGGTGACCGTCAGAGGATAGTCTACCCCCTCTATGTCTGCTAACACAATGGTATCTTTGATACGTAGCTGTTTGAGTGTGTTAGGCTTCATTTGTATGGCAGAGACAGGCTTGATATGTTTACGTACTTTGGTAGTCATTTGTGCTTCTTCTAGACTTAAAGAGTCGTAGATTGTTATGTTTTTTTGCTCACTTAGGAGTGTTTTCTTGGGAGTAGATGATTTTTTACTTTTTTCCCTAGAGTGTTTAGTGGGAGTCTCAAACGTTTTATTTTCTTTTGTATTAAATTGTATAGGTTTTGTATTGGACTCTTTTTCAATTTCTTTTGTACCACTACTGTAGACATAAATTAGGAGAAAAAAAAGAACTAAAGAGATGAAAAGTAGTATATTTTTATACATAGTACTAATACAAGTTTGCTATCTTAGGTGCAGTGATTTGAAGTACTTTTGTAGCATGTGCTTCACCGCTTTGACCTATATCTATCCCACAAGGATACCCAGGGATACATTCATACGCTGGAGAGGAAAATTTGGCAACTTGATTGTTTGTATTAAAGTTATGTGCATAAGCCATGACGGTAGCAAATTTACCATCTATCCCATGACCTAGCCCGTAGGAGTAGGGTTTAGCATTGTTTCCGTCTTGTTTATGTGAGTGTAGCAGCCCCATGTTATGCCCTAACTCATGGGCAGTACTGTCTGTGGGACAGTTGATGGCAACTTGTGCAAACATTGCATTTTTAAAGTGACTTTCTTGTGCATAAGACGAAGCTCCATACGCAGTACCACACAATCCAAATTCACCATCTGGATTTACTTGATAGAGTAATACTGTATCTGCTTTGTATTGCTCTCTTAATGCGTGTACGGAAGTAGACTTTGCAATCTCATCAAGGGCAGGATAGACCTGAGCATCAAAGAAAGCAATCTTTTTTACATTGACGCTAATATTTACTTTGCTATCAGCATAAATATTATTAGTGACTGCAAAAAGATGATTGATCCGTGTATTTACATTCGTGTAGGCAGCTTGCACATTTCGATCGTAGAGGACAAGTACATCTATGGAGGCAGGAGTATTGGAAGATTCTGAAGGCGTTGAATCAGATTTATTATTTGAACTTGACCCACAGCCTGAAAGCAAAAACCCTGAAACTAAAAATAGGGAAAGCGTAAACCCTGTAAAAATAGAATTGATTTTCATATGCATCCTTATATATGATATATGTGTTAGCTAAGTATAACCTAATATTGTTACTAAATCGTTATCTACTGTACTACAGGCATCTCTTCAATGTAAAGAGACTGTGAAGGGAAAGCAAAACTTGAGCCATTGTCTTCTACAATTTTCATGATTTTGACATGTATGTCTTCACGTATATCTAGGTATTTCTCCCAGTTAGCAGTAGAGGTGAAAGTATAGATAAAGATATTTAAAGCAGAATCACCAAAAGATTCAAAGTTGACGAGCAGGGTCTCTTTTTGTGAAATCTTTTCATGATTATGTAACATATACTTTATTTCTTTTACAATGTTGATGACCTTGTCACTTGGCGTCGCATAGGTAAGTCCAATACGCATTTTGATACGCCTAACCCCACGGCGTGAAAAGTTTTCTATGGGGTTGTTCGCTACTATTTGGTTGGGTACAGTGATGAGAGATTTTCCAAAAGAGCGTATCTTGGTGGTACGCATACCTATGTCTTCTACTGTGCCTTCTACACCATTTACTTTTATCCATTCTCCTATACGTATGGACTTGTCAGCCAAAAGTGAAAAAGAGCCAAAGAGGTTGGAAGCTGCATCTTTAGCAGCCAGAGCAAAGGCAAGACCCCCTATGCCCAGTGATGCTACAAGAGCAGTGACATTTATGCCCCAAACCTGAAGCATCGCACCAAGTCCTACCCCCGAGATGAGTATTTTAAGTATCGTGAGCATAAAGTTACCCACTTCTTGTGACAAGTCAGAACTGTACCGTCCAGCAAACTTGTGTGCCAAACCTCTTAATGCCTCAGCTATTGAGAGTATCGCCCAGAAAATATCATAGACTATGAGCGTATTTAAAATGTTTTTAATGGTCTGCGTTTCTTTAAAGATGATAAGAAAGAAAAGGTGAATAGCAACCAAAATAAAAGCAAAACGTATAGGTGCTTTGAGTGCTGAGATGATGCGGTCATCATAATAATTGTCAGTAAATTTTGCAAATCTTTGCAAAGTACCCATGATGATAGAAGTAAAGAGTTTTCGTAAGCCTAAAAAAAAGAAAAACACCACTATGGCGGCTATCCATTGAGCTAAAGGTACATCTAGTATATTTGTAGCAAAAAAATTCCCATAAGGAGAATTGTAAACAGGTGTGAGCATGTCTTGTGCAATAGTATTCAGATTTAAGTCAAGACCATCTATAACATTGAATGACGTACTGGTATTATTTTCTGTGTTTGGCATCTGTGTTGTCCTCACGATTTATTCACATAATTATAGTAAAATTTAGTTCAATAAAGGACAGATAAATGGTTAAACTCCTATATAGTATGCTTTTTCTACTGGATACTGTGGGATACGCCGAAACTATCTATGCAGATTTTGATGTCAGTTATGGGATACTAGGGAAAATAGGGACAGCTAAAGCCGTTTTGAAAAAAGAGTCTAACTCTTACACTATCGACATTAAGCTTTCAGCTACAGGATTAGCCAAACTACTAAGTTCTGGACGTAAAGAGCATCATATTTCAAAAGGACATATGGAAAATGGTTTAATGGTTAGCGACTTGTATCAAGTCATTAAGTCGTATGGCGATACGGTGATGCGTAAAGAGTATCGGGTTGACCACAAAAGAAAAAAGGTCAAAAAACACTATAGAAAATTTAAAAAAGGTGTGATAGTCAGTGAAGAAAAAATAGTGTTAGATTTTTATGCCAAAGATGACCTATTTACACTCTATTTTAACCTAAACACTACCATAACAGACAAAACAAAACCGCAGACTTATGGTTTTAAAGCAGTAGGAGCAGAGCGTCAAAAAGGGAAAGTAACAGTCATTATACCTACCCAAAATAAGAAGCCTAAGTACGAAGAACTCCTAGGTAAAGATGTTGCATGGTACGCCACAGCCATCATACACCAGAAGATATTTTCGAGTAAAGAGGGTAGGTTGATGCTAGCTGTTGGGAAAGATGGCATCACCAACAAAGCTGTGCTGAAAGATGTGATATTTTTTGGAGATATACGGGCAGTGAGGGTTAAGTGACATAAGAGAGATTTTTAGAATTTCACTTGACACCCCCCCCATTTTTACGATATTATTTTTATTAAATAGTTAGGGGAAAGGACAAAATATGTTAAAAATTATCTTATGGAGTGCGGTGTTTTTCTATATGTCATTTGTTGAGGTACAAGCTTATAATGCAATTAGGGGTTCTAGTTGTGAAGTACGTTCAACAACTTATTTGAAGTCACTAAGAGGTATTGGTGCTTGCCGTGGTGCATGTGGTGAGTCAACATGTGGAATTGAGTTATCGCAGTATTATGGGTATTTTTTATGTAGATATGCACCTAACTATAATCAGGATGTTTGGGCATACGCAGATATGTCATGCTATCCATGTAAAAGCAATGAACATTATGATAGTTCACTTAAACAATGTGTAGTAACTTGTGAGAATAACCAAACTTTAGATACATCTTTCAATCCACCAATTTGTGTCCTAATTTGTGATATTAATCAAACCCTAGACACCAACACAACTCCACCAGTCTGTATAGACAACCCAGCAACCTGTGACCAAAACGACACAACATTCCCAGCCCTAAAAGACCAAGAGTCCGTCATCTACAACTGGACTGCACCTGATGACTTGTCGGTACAGTGTAGTACTGTTAGTGGAGATGTGCAACATAGTTTGGTCTCTTGTGTTGACCACTACCGATGTACTTGTCCTTACACTGCTTACCCTAAGATGGTAGAAAATGAAGAAGAGCTATTTAACTGGGCAGAAAATAGTACCACAGACAGAAGTGCAGAATGTAGTACTCTTGGAGGGCATGTAGACTCCTCGCGTGTGGCGTGTACGACTCTGTATAGATGTGTAAGAGAGACTGAAAAACCACCAAAAATTTGTGACGAATCCATCTCCTCCTACGTCTCCCCAAGAGACGGCTCTTTCCATGAAGACATAGCCCTTAGCGGCACAGACTTTGGTTTGCACTATAACTCTGCTGAGTGGAACAGTACCAAGGTAGCCCATGGCTGGGCTGTGAGTAGTCATGCGTGGCTTGAGGGTAACAGACTGCACTATGGGTCTGGTTCTGTAAGGGTGGTAGATACCTCTACCTTTGAGGGCAATCTTACGGTAGTACTTTCTGGTAGTTCTGAGATGCTTTTTGATACCGATGGTAAACTCCAAAACATCAGAGACCTCTACACAAAAGAGA
>Ga0256840_1000469_pt1 | contig 41556 bp, 44 predicted proteins | sample 355202metaG_FD_185969 | JGI IMG/M metagenome (GOLD analysis project Ga0256840, IMG submission 185969) | Hydrothermal vent microbial communities from Mid Atlantic Ridge, Atlantic Ocean - 355-202 | ecosystem: Environmental > Aquatic > Marine > Hydrothermal vents | place: Atlantic Ocean: Mid...
GCCCCGTCCGTGCCTTGCACGCAATGATCCGGCCACAGCACCTGCGCGCCATAGGGCATGTCGATCATATCAAACGGCGCTTTACCCGCGTGGCTGCTGGCAAAGGATGAATGGCCCTGCGGGTGCCAGTCCTGCGTCAGGATAATGGCGTCAAAATTACCCATCATCGCATTGATCTGCGGGATGATTTGATCCCCCCCGGCCACAGCCAGCGCCCCGCCCGGGCAGAAATCATTTTGCACGTCGATGACGATCAAGGCATTGGGCATGGGGGTTCCTCCTGTTGGAAAGGATCGCTAGAAATCCAGATTTTCCACATTCAGCGCGTTTTGCTGGATGAATTCACGCCGCGGCTCCACCACGTCGCCCATCAGTTTGGTGAACAGATCGTCGGCCTCGGCCACATCGTCGATCTTGACCTGCAACAGCACCCGCGCTTCGGGGTCCAGCGTGGTTTCCCACAGCTGATCGGGATTCATTTCGCCCAGACCCTTGTAACGTTGCAGCGACAAACCCTTTTCACCCTCGGCCAGAATGGCGTCCAGCAGGTCGATCGGGCCAAAAATCGGCACCTCGCGGTCCTTGCGGATCAGGCGGGCGGGTTTGGAATAGACCTCTTGCAGGGCCTCGGTCATCGAGCCCAGCTTGCGCGCCTCGCCCGAGCGCAGCACGCGACCATCCAGCGTGCGCACCTCGTCCACACCGCGCAACATGCGGGTCAGGCGGATGCCGTGATCCTGCGTCGGGCGCCCCTGCCAGCCGCGTTCGTATTCTTCGGCGATCAGGTCCAGACGGGTGGCGACGGCATCGGCCACGCCTTGCAGATCGGCATCGGCCTGACCTGCAACAAAGCCACCGGCAATTGCCGTCTGTTCCAGAATGTGACGCGGATACAGCGTTGGAAATGCCTCGAGGATACGGCGCACCTGACGGGCCTCGTTGATCACGCGGACCAGATCCTGACCGGTGATTTCCTCGCCCGACTCCAGCCGCAAGGTGGCGCCATCAACACCCATTTCGATCAGGTAATCCTCAAGCGAGGCCTGATCTTTCAGATAGACTTCGGATTTGCCGCGGCTGACCTTGTACAGGGGCGGTTGAGCGATATAGAGGTAGCCGCCCTCGATCAGTTCGGGCATTTGCCGGAAGAAAAACGTCAGCAGCAGGGTGCGGATATGCGCGCCGTCCACATCGGCATCGGTCATGATCACGATCTTGTGGTAGCGCAGTTTGGAAATGTCGAATTCATCGCGGCCAATGCCGGTGCCCAGCGCCATCACCAGATTGCCGATTTCCTGTGACGCCAGCATGCGGTCGAACCGCGCCCGCTCGACGTTCAGGATTTTACCCTTCAGCGGCAGGATCGCCTGTGTCTGCCGGTCGCGTCCGGTTTGCGCCGACCCACCGGCGCTGTCCCCTTCCACCAGAAAGATTTCGGTCTTGGAGGGGTCCTTTTCCGAACAATCCTTCAGCTTGCCGGCCAGAAAATTCACATCCATCGCGGTTTTGCGGCGGGTCAGTTCGCGGGCCTTGCGGGCCGCCTCGCGGGCATGGGCGGCTTCGACAATCTTGCTTACGATCATCTTGGCCTCGTTCGGGTTTTCCTCGAACCACTCGCTCAGTTTTTCGTTTACAAGGCTTTCGACCACCGGCCGAACCTCGGAAGACACCAGTTTATCCTTGGTCTGGCTGGAAAACTTGGGGTCAGGCACCTTGACCGACAACACACAGGTCAACCCTTCGCGGGCATCATCGCCGGTAAAGGAAATCTTTTCGCGTTTGGCGATGCCGCTGGACTGGGCGTAACTGTTGATCGTGCGGGTCAGCGCGCCCCGAAAACCTGCCATATGGGTGCCGCCATCGCGCTGCGGGATGTTGTTGGTAAAGGGCAGCACGTTTTCGTGGTAGCTGTCGTTCCACCACATGGCCACCTCGACGGTAATGCCGTCCTTTTCCCCTTTGAAAAAAATCGGATCAGGCAGCATGCCGGATTTGGACCGGTCCAGATAGCGCACGAATTCGCGCACGCCACCCTCGTAAAACAGATCGGTCTTTAGCGGTTCGGCGGGGCGCTCATCAGTCAGGATGATCCGCACGCCGGAATTCAGGAACGCCAGTTCGCGCAGACGGTTTTCCAGCGTGTGGAAATTATAGTCCAGATTGGAAAATGTTTCGGTCGAGGCCATGAACCGCACCTCGGTGCCCGTGCGATCGCCGCAATCGCCGACCACCTTTAGCGATTCCACCGTGTCACCATGCTCAAACCGCGCAACGTGTTCCTTGCCATCGCGCCAGATGCGCAATTCCAGCCATTCGGACAGGGCATTCACCACCGAAACACCAACCCCGTGCAAACCGCCCGAGATTTTGTAGGAATTGCTGTCGAATTTACCGCCGGCGTGCAACTGGGTCATGATAACCTCGGCTGCGGACACGCCTTCTTCTTCGTGAATTCCCACCGGAATCCCGCGGCCGTTATCGCTGACCGATACGCTGGAATCCGCGTGGATAATGACGGTTACGGCGTCGGCGTGACCCGCCAGAGCCTCGTCAATACCGTTGTCCACCACCTCATACACCATATGGTGCAGACCCGAGCCATCATCGGTATCCCCGATATACATCCCCGGGCGTTTGCGAACCGCTTCTAACCCTTTGAGAACCTTGATAGAATCCGCACCATAATCTTCGGGATTCTTATTGTCGTCAGCCATACGCGCAATCCTTGTTCGTTTGGCTGATTTATACGGGGTTTATAAAGGAATGTCACGAGTCTGACACAATATTTAGGGGTGTTGAGGCTAGAGGTGAACCGATTGTGTATAGTGCAAGTGCAAACGGTTTGCCTCATCCCATAGATGTTGGGGTTCACCCTCTTTTCCGGCCGTTGCCAGCCATTCCTCGGCGGCCTGCGTTTCTTGCAGTATCAGAGCATCCAGCAAAGGGTCGGATCCCCCGACTTCGGCCTTCTCGCGGGCCTTTCTCTTTAGGGTGGTCATATGCTCCAGCGCGGCAGTTTCCTGAATAGACAGGGATACCCCCTGCACCAAATCCGCCATTGCCATCGGCGGCATGGGCTGATCGTGCAGACGCATCCAGCGCAAGGCCAGCGTCGGGCGCAATGCGTAAAAATACCGCTTCAGACGCAAACTGCCGTCAGGGTTCACAAGGCGGCGTTGTTGCCGGCGCAGCATGGACAGATAATGCCACGTCACCGATTTGCGCGTCAGGGCACGGCGGCTGAAATCGGTCAGATCGGCAATAACCCCTTCAGCCTCATGATACCGGATCGGGGATTGCAACCATTCCCCGATCACCGCGTTTGACGACAAGGCAAGGGTCAGGGCCTTGCTTAATTCCCAGCCGGACAGGTCCAGTTCATCATCTATCGGGCGCTCGATTACATCGCGCTTTTTGCCAAGGGTCAGATGCCAATCAACCGGACGCGCATAAACAAAGCGCACATCATAATCGCTGTCGGGGGAATGGAACCCCCAAGCGCGCGAACCGGATTCGATTGCGAACAGGATTTGCACGTTTTCCTCGGTGGCAATTTCATTCAGCCGATCAACGATAACCTTTCGCATATCAGCGCTAACCGCATCACTCATACTTTGCCCTCTTGAATGTTTGAAATGCCGTTTTCCTCGGTCACTTGCAGATACATCGCCCGATCCCCCAGCGCCGTGAACAGCTCCGCGCCGGTGCCTGTCATCCATGCCTGCGCACCCAAAGCGCAGATTTCGTCATAGAGCGCGGCGCGGCGGTCGGCGTCCAGATGGGCGGCGACCTCGTCCAGCAGCAGGATCGGCGGGGCGCCCACCTGTGCCTTTAGCGCCCGCGCGTTGGCAAGGATCAGCGACACCAGCAACGCCTTTTGCTCGCCGGTGGAACAATCGCGCGCCGGCACGCCCTTAGCGGTGTATTCGGCGAACAGATCGGCGCGGTGCGGGCCGGTCAGGGTGCGACCCGCCATCAGGTCGCGCGGGCGGCTTTGGGCAAAGGCATCGAGCAGTGAGGTTTCGTCCATCAACGCGTCCGAGCCTTCTGGGTGGATCAGGGTCAGGGTGGCGGTCGGAAAGGATGTCTCGGCCTCGGCCTGTGCGGCGACCAACTGTTCCAGCGCGGTCAAGCGGTTGCCGTGGATTTCGGCCCCCGTGCGGGCCATTTGCGTCTCTAACGCGGCGTACCAGCCCGCGTCGCGCTGCCCATCCTTCAACAACCGGTTACGTTCGCGCATGGCTTTTTCATAGGTCAGGACGGCCTCGGCGTGGGATGGCGTAAAACTCATCGTCATGCGGTCCAGAAACCGCCGTCGCCCCTCGGCCCCTTCGGTCCACAGCCGGTCCATTGACGGCACCAGCCACAGCACCCGCGCAATGCGGCCCAGCGCCACCTGCGACGCGACCTTGCCGTCAATCCGCACATTGCGCGAAGCCCCGCCCTCGGACCATGTTTCGACCTCGTGCATCTGGTGCTGGCTTTGCAAAATCGCGGTGATCTTCCAGCCCAGCGCCTCGGGCTTGCGGGTCATTTCATCGGCGGTGGCGCGGCGCAGACCACGGCCGGGCGACAGCATCGACACCGCTTCCAGAATATTGGTTTTCCCCGCCCCGTTCGGCCCGTAGATCGCCACGGGCCGCGCGTCCGGCGCCAGAACCAGCGCCTTGTGCGAACGGAAATGCGAGAGCTTCAGCTCTTTTACACGCAGCTCGGTCAAACGCGCATCGGCATCACGACATAGACGGCCGAGGTATCATTCCCCTCGCGCATCAATGTCGGGTCACCGGAAGAATTGAACATGAACACGGCATTTTCGCGATCTACTTGCGAGGCGATTTCCAGCAGGTATTTCGCGTTGAAACCGATCTCGAGCGGCTCGTCCCCATAAGCCACGGCCAGTTCTTCTTCGGCGGCGCCGCTGTCGGGGGCGTTGACCGACAGGATCAGCCGGTCTTCGTCCAGCGACAGTTTCACGGCGCGCGAGCGTTCGGATGAAACCGTGGCCACACGATCAACCGCCTTGGCGAATTCGGCGGCATCCACTTCCAGTTTCTTGGTGTTTCCAGTGGGGATAACGCGGGTGTAGTCGGGGAAAGTGCCGTCGATCACCTTGGAGGTCAGGGTGATACCCGGCGTGGCAAAGCGAACCTTGGTTTCCGATACGGACACGGCGATTTGCACATCGTCGTCTTCCAGCAGTTTTCGCATTTCATTCACGGTTTTACGCGGCACGATCACGCCAACCATATCGGCAGCGCCTTCGGGCAGATCGGCATCGACACGGGCCAGACGGTGGCCATCGGTGGCCACGCAACGCAGCACCTTGCCGCCTTCGGCATCGGCCACATGCATATAGACGCCGTTCAGATAGTAACGGGTTTCTTCGGTGGAAATGGCGAATTTGGTTTTATCAAACAACCGGCGCAGCACGTCGGCCTTGGCCGAAAAGTTGGCGGCATATTCCGAGGACGCCATCACGGGGAAATCTTCTTTGGGCAATGTCGCCAGCGAAAAGTTCGAGCGCCCCGCCTCGATCGTCAAGCGGCCCGAGGTGCCGTCATCGGTCAGTTGCACCAGTGCCCCGTCCGGCAGTTTGCGCACGATTTCATGCAGCATCACGGCGGAAACCGTGGTGGCACCGGCGCGTTCGACCTGACCGGTGATCTTGTCCACCACCTCGATATCCAGATCGGTGGCGCGGAAACTGACGGTTTCACCCTCGGCCTCGATCAGCACATTGGCAAGGATCGGAATGGTGTTGCGCCGTTCAACAACGGATTGCGCCTGTGCGACGGCCTTTAACAGGTCTGCGCGCTCGATACTGATTTTCATTCCCATCGCTCCTACAGGGTATCGGGGCGCTGAAATTAACCGATTTCACGCCCCGCTCAAGTCTTTTGTTGGAATGTCAGCCGTATTGGCCTGCGCGTCAAGCGTTTAGGCCTCTAATGCGCGCCTTAACAGGTCCAGATCGTCGGAAATCTGGCTATCGATTGCCTTCAGCTCTTCGATCTTGCGCACACCGTGCATAACCGTGGTGTGATCGCGCCCGCCAAAGCGTCGGCCGATCTCGGGCAGGGACCGCGAGGTCAGCTGTTTTGCCAGATACATCGCGATTTGACGCGGGCGGGCCAAATTGCGCATCCGGCGCGGGCCGATCAGATCGCTAAAGCGGATGTTGTAATGTTCACTGACCTTGCGCTGAATTTCCTCGATGGTGATTTTGCGATCCGAAGCCCGCAGCACATCGGCCAAACAATCCTGCGCCAGTTCCAGCGTGATTTCACGGCCCACAAGCGAGGCAAAGGCGAACAGGCGGGTCAGCGCCCCTTCCAGCACGCGAACGTTGGTGGAAATGCGATGCGCCAGAAATTCCAGCACCCCGTCGGACATCACCAGATCGTCGTTCTTGGCGCGGTAGGCGTCAACCTTGGTTTGCAGGATGCCAAGGCGCAATTCGTAATCGGTCGGGTGCAGATCGACCACCAGACCGGATTGCAGGCGTGATTTGATCCGTTCCTCAAGCCCCTTGATTTCACCCGGCGCACGATCGGCGGAAATGATGATCTGTTTGTTCTGGTCCACCAGCGCGTTGAAGGTGTGAAAGAATTCTTCCTGTGTGCTGTCCTTACCGGCGATGAATTGCACATCGTCCACCATCAGCACATCGACCGAGCGGAACAGCTGTTTGAAGTCCATCATCTTGCGTTCGCGCAGGGCCTGGACAAAGCGATACATGAATTGTTCCGCCGACAGGTAAACCACATTCAGATCGGGACGGCGCGCTTTCAATTCGTGGGCGATGGCGTGCATCAGGTGGGTTTTACCCAGACCAACGCCACCATACAGAAACAGCGGGTTAAAGCTGACCGGACCACCTTCGGCCACGCGTTTGGCGGCGGCATGGGCCAATTCGTTCGGCTTGCCGACAACGAAACTGTCAAAGGTAAAGCGGGCATCCAGCGGGGCGCCGGGCAATTCGCCGGCGGGTTTTGGCGCGGTGGATTTGGCAGCAGTGGCCTGTTTGGCGGGCGTACGTTTGGATACGGCAAATTCGATGCGGGTCACAGCGGAACCGGCAGTGGTCATCAGATGTTTGATCTGGTCGGCAAAATTGCGGCGCACCCAATCGCCAATAAACTGGGTCGGAACGGCAAAGGTGGCAACGCCATCCTGAAGGCCGGAGAACACCAGCGGCTCGATCCATGTTGAATAGTTATTTGCCCCCACCGATTCTTGTAGCTTCTGTCGTACCTGGCCCCACAACTCATCCGTCATTCTGTATTACCCGTTTTCAAAACTCTAACTGCCAAACCGGATAAGAGACGGCATTTCTGCCAACCCACCCGAAGCTACGTGCCCATCACAAATCGCCATTGCTACCGCACAGCCCATAGGCCGATATACCGAATAAACGGTGCACATAGCGGTGCGTTTACTGGACATGTCCGGCACCAAAAACCAATCATGATACCGATTGGTCCGGCACCTTCGCTCCGGCATCCCTTAGCCTGCATACGGCCAGAAATCCGAACATCAACCAAACGCCCTGACTGCGGATTGTTCTGCGCATGATCCTGAGCAATCAGGCCTCTGCGCGTTCCGTTTTCCAAGGCTTGCCGGGTTGCATGTCCCCCCAAGACGATGTGAATCGCTTGGGTAAGCTAGCAAGGTCAAACGGGACCACGCAACAGAACTTCGATCTTGACTCAAAGATTGTTAAATCGAATCTGTCGAGGTGATATTTTTTCCAATAAATCCGGTGAAACAGTGTCCTTTGGAAAACACAAAAGGACGCAAACCCTAGGCTTGCGTCCTTTCATTTTTCGAGAATCAGCAGATTAGCCCAGCGCTTTGACCCGGGCAGACAGGCGCGACATTTTGCGCGCAACTGTGTTCTTGTGGAAAATGCCGCGCGATACGCCGCGCATCAGTTCCGGCTGTACCGCACGAAGGGCAGCCTGCGCTGCATCTTTGTCGCCGCTTTCGATGGCTTCTTCTACTTTGCGCAGGAAGGTGCGAACGCGTGTACGGCGGGCTTTGTTGATCTGGTAACGGCGCTCGTTCTGGCGGGCGCGTTTTTTTGCTTGGGGCGAATTTGCCATGTGTCGGTTTCCCTTTCAGGGGTCAGTTTACTATTTCGTTCGCGCAAAAAGGCCCCGTCCGGGTTTATAACCGGTCGTTCCGGCCAAAGCGGGCCTCTCACGCATGTATCGCGGCCTAATAGGATAGAATCACCCGAATTGAAAGGCCAAATTTCAACCCGCTTTATTTACCGCGAAACTGTGCCTCGCGTTTTTCCAGAAAGGCGTTCATGCCTTCTGACTGATCTTCAGTGGCAAACAGCGAATGGAACAGGCGGCGTTCAAACAGCAGCCCTTCGCGCAGGCTTGTTTCATAGGACCGGTTCACCGCCTCTTTGACAGCCATTGTGGTCAGCAGGGATTTTTCAGCGATCTTTTGTGCTGCGGCCATTGCCTCGTCCATCAGCTTTTTCGCAGGCACAACGCGGCTGACCAGACCAGAACGCTCGGCCTCGTCCGCGTCCATGAAACGGCCTGTCAGGTGCATTTCCATGGATTTGGATTTACCCACAAACCGCGTCAGACGCTGGGTTCCGCCAATACCGGCCACCACACCCAGATTGATCTCGGGCTGGCCGAATTTTGCGTTGTCCGCCGCAAGGATGAAATCACACATCATCGCCAGCTCACACCCGCCGCCCAGCGCGTAACCGGCCACAGCGGCGATCACGGGTTTGCGCATTTTCAGCAACTGTTCTGTTTCGGTGCCAAAGAAATCGGACATGAACATGTCGACAAAGCTTTTCTCGGCCATTTCCTTGATGTCGGCCCCGGCGGCAAATGCCTTTTCCGATCCGGTGATGACAACGCAGCGCACCTTTTCGTTTTCTTCCGCCGCTTTCAACGCCTCGGCCAATTCCCCCAGCAATTGGGAGTTCAGCGCATTCAGCGCCTCGGGCCGGTTCAGTTTGATAAGGGCAACGTGGTCTTCGGTTTCGACGATCAGGGTCTCGTAAGCCATGGAATCATGCCAATTTGTTTCTGTTGGGAACGATTCCCTAGCATTTCTGACCAAGGGTTCAAGTTATCTTTGGCATTGCGCACAATAGAAAGTTGAGCGTCCCCCCTGCGTGATTCGCCGGATTTTACCGTTACAGCCCTTGGTTAGACAGGGTTCCCCCTCGCGTCCGTAGGCGCGAAAGCTGTGTTGAAAATATCCCAGTTCGCCATCCGCCTGACGATAGTCCTTGAGCGATGATCCGCCCGATTCGATGGCCTCAAACAACACATCGCGAATGGCGGGAACCAGGGATCGCACCCGTGGTGCCGATAGTTTCCCCGCCTTGCGCGTCGGGGAAATTCCGGTTCGCAGCAGTACTTCGCAGACATAGATATTGCCCAGCCCCGACACGATTTTCTGATCCAGAAGCGCGGTTTTGATCGGGGTGTTCCGGCCCTTTAGCCGCTCCAGCAAATAGGCTTCGTCAAAGCTGTTGCCCAGCGGTTCCGGCCCCAGACTGGCCAGCAGCTTGTGCCCTTCGGCCTGCTCAGTCGCCACCAGATCCATCGCCCCGAACCGTCGTGTGTCGTTGAACACAACGCGGGCATCGCCCTGCATGTGAAACACAACATGGTCGTGTTTCTGGATGTCGGGGTGATCACCCCTTGAGATCAACATCCGCCCTGACATGCCCAGATGGATCAACAGGGTTTCCCCCGAATCCAGATCGGCCAGAATGTATTTCGAGCGCCTACGCAGCCGCTCCACCCGCTTACCAGTCAGCCGTTGTTCCATCCCGTCGGGAAACGGCCAGCGCAGATCAGGGCGGCGCACCTGGGCGCGGATGATCTGTTTGCCCTCCATCACGGGGATCAGCCCGCGACGGACTGTCTCGACTTCGGGTAATTCGGGCATATGCGGCTCCCTCTCATTGTATCGGGCGGCAAGGGTATTATAAGGGGGTCAAGTATCAAGGATGATCCGACAATGAGCAACAGCAACGAAAAAACCACCCACTTCGGTTTCCGGACCGTCGCCGAGGATGAAAAGGCCGGAATGGTTCACGGCGTGTTTTCCAATGTCGCCAGTAAATACGATGTGATGAATGATGCCATGTCGATGGGCATCCACCGTATCTGGAAAGACGCGATGATGAACTGGCTGGCCCCGCGCGCCGGTCAAAAGCTGCTGGATGTGGCAGGGGGCACCGGTGATATTTCATTCCGGTTCCTGAAACGGGCCGGACAGGCGCATGCCACGGTGCTGGACCTGACCGAACCGATGCTGGTCGAGGGTGCCAAACGGGCAGAGGCCTCGCAACTGGCGGACCAACTGGATTGGGTGGTCGGGGATGCGATGGCACTGCCGTTCAAGGATAACACCTTTGACGTTTACACCATTTCCTTTGGCATCCGGAACGTGACCCGCATTGCCGACGCCCTGTCCGAAGCCTTCCGCGTGTTGCGCCCCGGCGGGCGTTTGATGGTGCTGGAATTCAGCCAGATCCCCAATGACATGATGCAAAAGGTTTACGACCTCTATTCCTTCAACATCATCCCGCGGCTGGGCCAGTTGATTGCCAATGACCGTGACAGTTACCAGTATCTGGTCGAATCCATCCGCAAATTCCCCGATCAGGAAACCTTCGCGCAGATGATCTGCGAGGCGGGATTTGAAAACGTGAAATACCGCAACATGTCGATGGGCATCGCGGCGCTTCATTCGGGATGGAAAATCTAGCAGATGCGCGGACCTCACAATATCTGGCGGCTGATCCGCACAGCGGCTACATTCGAGCGCACGGGCGCCTTGGGTGTGGTGCTGAATGAAATGGATGCGCCCACCTCGATCCGGGTTGTGGTGCGGTTGTTTGGCTGGACCATGCGCTGGGCGGGCCTGAAGGGTGATCCGAACATGCCGCCTGTTACGCGGGCGCTGAATGCGCTGGGGCCGGCCTATATCAAATTCGGTCAGGTGCTTTCAACCCGCCCCGATCTGGTGGGCGGTGATCTGGCGACACAATTGCGGGTGTTGCAGGACAAGCTGCCGCCGTTTCCAACAGATGTTGCCAAAGCCACTGTCGAAGAAGAACTGGGAAAACCTGCGGACGATATTTACAGCGAATTCAGCGATGCGGTTGCAGCTGCCTCGATTGCGCAGGTGCATCATGCGCGGTTGATCAGCACTGGCGAGGAAGTGGCCGTAAAGGTGCTGCGCCCGAATATCGAACGCGCCTTCCGCAAGGATATCGACGCCTTTTATTTTGCGGCATCGGTGATCGAGATTTTGTCGCCATCCTCTCGCCGCCTGAGGCCACGGGATGTAATCGAGCATTTCGACCGCGGTGTGATGAGCGAGCTGGATTTGCGCAGCGAGGCCGCCGCCGCCTCGGAGTTTTTCGAAAACACCAAGAACGACGAAAAGTTTCAGGTGCCATTGGCGAATTGGGAATTTTCCAGCCGCCGGGTAATGACCCTGGGCTGGGCCGACGGGTTGCCTTTGGGTGACAATGATGCACTGGACGCGGCGGGGCATGACCGTGTGGCGCTGGCCCAGCGAGTGTTGCAACTGTTCCTGAGCCACGCCTTGCGCGACGGGTATTTTCACGCCGACATGCATCAGGGCAACATGAAGGTGGCCGCCAATGGCGACATTATTGCCTATGATTTCGGGATCATGGGGCGGATTGATGAATACACCCGCCGCGTTTACGCCGAAATCCTGATCGGATTTATCCGTCGTGATTACAAACGCGTCGCCGAAGTGCATTTCGAGGCCGGCTATGTGCCTGCAGACCGTGATGTCGATGAATTTGCCTCGGCCTTGCGGGCAGTGGGCGAGCCGATTTTCGGCATGGATGCCTCGCAAATTTCAATGGGGCGGCTGTTTCATTATCTGTTCGAGGTGACGGAACGCTTCGGCATGGAAACACGCACCGAACTGATCCTGCTGCAACGCACCATGGTGGTGGTCGAAGGTGTGGCGCGGTCGCTGGACCCCTATATCAACATCTGGGAAGTCGCGCATCCCGTGGTCGAGGATTACATAAAGTCCAACCTTGGCCCCCGCGCCATGATGCGTGATCTGCTGAAAACCGCACGGGTATTGGCGCGGTTCGGACCGGAACTGCCCAAAATGGCCGAAGCTGCATTGATTCACCATTCACAACCACCCGCAAAACCGCAAACCCCGTCACCGTGGCGGCCTGCAATGTATATCCTGTTGGGCGCGGTAACAGCGTGGACGGGATTCCTTCTGGCCCTAGCCGTTTTGTCCTGATCCTAAACGGGGTCACGCAGGGCCGATACCGAGGTTGACAGCACCTCGACCCCGCCTTCCAGAACCAGAATGGTTTCGCCGTTCCGGCTTTTGGCCTCCAGCACGCGGGAATAGATTTCTGCCTTGGTTGTCGCGATCAATTCATCGCCCGAATAGCTTTCTACCTCGAAAGTATACAGCCCGCTTGCAAACGGCGCACCATTCCCGTCCACGCCAGCCCACTGGATTTCATCGGTGGAGGGGGTGAAATCCTGCCGCTGCACTTCGTTTCCACTGCTGTCCCTTACCACCAAAACCGCACGGTCGGCGCTGGCCGCCGGGTTGGGTGATATGCTGATCGGGCTGCCGTCAAAGCTGGCAGCGGCCGCAGCGCGGGCGTCCAGCCCGATCCAGGTGGCCATTTCCCCCATGCCCATCACGCTCATTTGTACGCCCAGCGCCTCAAGCAGATCATTGGTTTTGACCTGCTGCTCTACCGCGGAAAATTGTGCCAGCTGGCTGGAAAAATCGTCCGAGCTCATCGGATCAAGCGGATCCTGATTTTTCACCTGTGCGGTCAGCAGTTGAAGGAAAACATCATAATCCGAATTTACTGCTGTTGTATCTGTTGCTGCATTCCCGGTTTGGGTTGCTGCCTGAGAGGCGGTTGTATTGGTGACTTGCATAATTTTTCCTTTCAAAGGCGCAGATCAAGCCCGTTTGACGATTCCAAAGAAACCCGCGCAGGGGGGAGTTTTTCAATTTCTGGCAGGGGGGTAAGTTGTGCTGTATGCTGGGGCTGTTCATCTGTGTTGTTCCCATCCGTATTTTCACGGCCATGTTGCGAAAACTGGAACCCCACATCTGCGTATCCCATATCGCGAAACTCTTGCGCCAGTGTTTCGATATGGCGCCGCATCAGGTCCATCGTCTCGCCACGTTCGGCCAGCACGGCGACATTGATGCCCCCGTCCGTCAGGGTAAACGTCAGGCGGACACGGCCCAGTTCATGAGGGTTCAGGGTTAATTCAACCGGCCGCTCGGGCATTTGGCGTGCCACATCTGCCAATTGCCGTGCGATATGCCGCGGGATTTCCGGCTGTGCAACTGCTGCGTTTTGATGCGAGGGCGTCAATCCCGTTGCTTGTGAAGGGACGGATTGTAGGTCCGATATTTCAAACGGTGCGTTGCTATCAAACGGAAGCGTTTCGTTTGTGTCCACATTGGCCATTGGTACTGTAACAGGAATGGCCTGATTTGACGTTGGGGAGGGTTTGACCGTACCCGAGCCTGGTACCCGGGCTGCTTCTATCGGGGCCGATTCCATCGCTTTGCGATCACCCCGTTTGGGCGAAGGTGCAGGTGCGGGCGTAGCCACGGCCGTTGCCCGTGCATCCACAACGCCTGCGGTGAATTGATTATTAGCAATGCTTCCAACGGGGTTGGCGATTTCGGGTCCCACGCGATTCGGTTGTGAAGCCTTCGGTTGATCCAGAACCATTTGTTCTGGTGGTGCCTGGTTGCGCGGCACAGTCTGCGGCAAGGGCTTTGGTGCTTCTTGCAGGGTTCGGATATCCTGATGCGATATATCCGGCTGCTTTGCTAGCTCTGCCTTCTGTGGCCTGTCCGGATATTGCAAAGCAGTTGCTACCGGATGCGTGTAGGCATTTGATTTTATCCCGGGCTGAACCAGTTCCGAATTGTGAGCCCGACCAACTTGGGGCTCATGTATAGTTTGGTTTTGGCGAATCGATAAATCCGGTTCCTGCGGGGTGCGAAAGTCGAAATCCGTATTCTTGCCTTGCCGAACAGGTTGTTGCGCTGCCACCTGTTTTAACCGGTCATCTTTGTTTTCCAATGATGCGGCATTAATAGGCTCCCCCATCTGGGCCGACGCTTTGGACATCACAACCTTTGTTGCATAGTCATTAACGCCCTCTGCCCCCGATAAAACTGATTCCGCCGGCCTGTTCTGCGCTGTCTCGTTGCCCTTGTCCGCAACACTTTGTGTCGGAATGGAAAACCCCAGGGATGTTGTCCGTGTTTTTTCCTTTCCAGTTTTATCAGAAGGATCAGCAGAGGTAATTTTTCCCGTAAAGTCAATATCTTCCACAGGTTGATCTATGGTTGAGCCGGACTTCGTTGCAACTGGAGAAAGCGAAACATCCGGCGCGGAAATAATGGCAGGCAAGCCCTTTGCTATTTCGTCCGGATCTTGCGGCTGTCGGGGCAGCTCCTCCATACTCACATCCAGATCAACCTGTTCCCCTTCTGGCGGTATATCCATCAGAATTGATGGTTCCGCTTTCAGCTCTGGGGGGGGCGCCTGCCGGCCAATCATCTGTCTGGACAACAAACCCAAAATTCCCATCTGCGTGGTATCAACACCGTCATGTTCCGGCATTGGCAAGGGCTCACGTTCCGGCGCATTGGTCCAGACAGCCAGAAACTCAATACTGGCCATCGTCTCTGTATCATCAGCCTGCCCTACAGTTGTCGTAGTGCTGCCAGTCGGTGTTGTTGCGTCGGGTATTGGTAGATTGATCATGTCATATTCCGGAAATTCTTCCTCGGTTGGATCAGATATGACTTGGATTGGTTACCAGTTCTTTACCCAATCCATGCAAACTGTCCGGGAAATGTCTCTAATTGGAAATGAATCGCATGGCCCCCATTACACCGGTTTCATCCCCCGCGAACCAACTGCAACCCGAAAAACGCGACGCCGCATTGTTTCAGGCCGCCAAGGATCTGGAGGCTTCTTTTCTGGCAGAGATGCTGAAATCAGCAGGGTTCGGAAAATCGCGTGATGCAAACGGGGGCGGGATTGGCGAAGACCAGTTTGGGTCGTTTCTGCGACAGGAACAGGCCAAAGACATGGTGAAACAGGGTGGAATCGGATTGGCCGAAAGCCTCTACGAAGCACTAAAGGAGCAGGAAGATGCACAATAATACGTTGGCAACATTCGATGCACTTGAGGATTTTCTGGATAAGGAACATCAGGCAATCCTGAACGGGTCACTCAAGGATATGGGCCGGATTGCCAAAGAAAAAGAAGCATTGCTGGACAAGGGGGCATTTCTGGCACCGGATCGCAAAACGCTGGAACAGGTTCGGCGCAAAGTTGACCGGAACCACACCCTGCTGGCAGCCGCAATTCGCGGTGTCCGCGCCGTTAGTAACCGGCTTGAGGTCCTGCGCAACGGATCGGGCGAATTCGATACTTATGATAAATCCGGTCAGCGCACATCACTGGGTGGTCATAAAGGAAATCTGTATCGGCGGGCCTAATCGGTTTGTTTCAAATGCAGTGTATATTGGCCAGGGCAATTAGGGGTCTGTTAGGGATTGGGTATCAGGGTAGGCCTTGCATCTCCAAACGGGGTGGCACGGTTTTGGTACATGCAAACCGTATTCGTCAGAAAGACGCTTAACGCAGCCATCGAAGTGGCTGCATGTGTAACACGGCGCAAAAGCGTCGTCTGAATTAGGGAACTGCACAATGTCCAGTATTCTGACAAATACCAGCGCCATGGTTGCGCTGCAAACTCTTCAATCCATCAACTCCAACCTGGAAAGTGTTCAGGGGGAAATTTCAACGGGCAAATCCATTGCCTCGGCCAAGGACAACTCGGCGATTTGGGCCATTTCCAAAGTCATGGAATCCGACGTCAACGGCTTCAAGGCCATTTCCGACAGCCTTTCGCTGGGGGAATCGACCGTTGCTGTGGCGCGTCAGGCGTCGGAAACGGTTACAGACCTTCTGACCCAGATCAAAGGCAAGGTGGTCGCGGCGCAGGAAGACAATGTTGACCGCGCCAAAATCCAGACTGACATTGCCGCGCTGACCAAACAGGTCACTTCGGTGGTCAATGCGGCCCAGTTCAACGGGCTAAATCTGGTTGATGGCAACATCACTTCAACCAACACCGACGGCAACACCGGTATCGACATTCTGTCATCGCTTGATCGCGCTTCGGACGGCACTGTCACATCCAGTTCGATCGGCGTTGCATCGCAGAACCTGTCATTGACAGCAGGCACCGCGCTGACGGCAGCAGCAGCCAACGTCGGAACCGACGCAGGCACTGCAGGTGTGATCGACGCAAATGATGGCGGCACCAACGATTCAATCAAGCTGGATACATTTGCTTTCCTTGATAACACTGGGGCTGCGACGGGTACTGCGGCCCTTGCCCGTGGAACCGCCGGGTTGGACAACACGGTTGCGACCGGCCTGATGGAAGGTGATCTGATGACCTTCCAGGTTGGCTCGATCGAAGCGCAGTACACTGTGCGCGCGGGGGATACCGCCGAAGCGATCGTGGCGGGCATGAAATCCGCGTTGCAGAATTCGGGTATCAGTGCAACCGATTTCACCATGGATATCGACGCGGTAGCCGGTGAGTTGAAAATCACCAACAACACCAATGCCGATGTTGCCTTCAGCTTCTCGTCTTCGCGCGGTTCTGGCGGCCTGTCCGGTCTGGCGGCGATTGATGTCTCCACCGGTGCCGGTGCTACGGCTGCGCTGGGGTCGATCGAAAACCTGATCAACACCTCGATTGACGCTTCGGCTTCTTTCGGTTCGGTTCAGGGTCGGATTGAAACCCAGAACAATTTTATCGGCAAACTGTCAGATTCGCTGAAGTCAGGGATCGGCTCGATGGTGGATGCGGATATGGAAGCAGCTTCGGCCCGCTTGCAGGCCTTGCAGGTTCAACAGCAATTAGGCGTTCAGGCGTTGTCGATCGCGAACCAGGCACCGCAATCGGTTCTGTCACTGTTCCGGTAATCATTTGATCGGGGCGCCAGATACGGCGCCCCTTTCCCCGCGGTGAAACCCGCGTTCCGATGACCCCTGTCATTGAAAGGTAATGACATGAACGCCTTTAATATGGCCAAAACGGCCTATGCCAATTCTTCGGCCCCGACACGCACCCCACGCAGCATCGAATACGATGCCTTTGCCCAGATCACACATCGTCTGAAATCCGCCAGCCAGGGCGACAGTTTTACAGCCCTTGCTGCAGCATTACACGAGAACAATAAATTGTGGACATTGCTGGCAGCCGATGTGTCCGACAAGGACAATGCACTCCCGGAATCCCTGCGCGGTCGCATTTTCTATCTTTTCGAATTTACAGCCCAACATGGCCGCAAGGTTTTACGCAAAGAGGCCTCGGTTGATGTACTGGTTGATATCAACACAGCCATCATGCGCGGCTTGCGCAGCAAGGAAGGTGTGTCATGAGCGGACTTGTCCTGAAACTTGGCCCGAAAGAGCGGGTTTTGATCAATGGTGCCGTGATTGAAAACGGTGACCGGCGCAGCCGCCTGTCCATCGTCACGCCCAATGCAAACATTCTGCGCCTGCGTGATGCCATCCATCCGGAAGAGGTGAATACACCTGTGCGGCGGGTTTGCTATATTGCCCAACTGGTTTTGTCGGGCGATGCCCAAAAGGAAGACGCAAAACTGCAACTTCTGCGCGGGATTGAACAGCTTAGCCAGGTTTTGACCGACCATGACAGCCGCACTTTGTTGACCACCGCCTCGGAAGAGGTGTTAGATGGGCAATATTATCAGGCCTTGAAAGCCTTGCGCGGATTGCTGCCCCGCGAAGAACGCTTGCTTGCGGCGGCGCGGGTCTGATGTTTCAGCCCGTGCTTCCCTTGGGCGGTTTTGCCGGCTGGTCATTTCTGACCCGAACGATGGACAGTCAGAAAGACGCCTATGCAAAATCGCCCGAGGTTGCCCGCGAAGTAAAATACTTCGAGGAAAATATCGGCAAGGTTAAAACCGCCGAAGATCTGGTTTCGGACCGAACGTTGTTAAAGGTCGCATTGGGCGCGTTCGGGTTAAGCGATGATATCGACAACAAGTATTTCATTCGCAAGGTTCTAGAGGATGGCACCCTGACCGACGATGCCCTGGCCAACAAGCTGTCAGATAAGCGATATCTGAAACTGTCACAGGCCTTTGGATTCGGCGATTACCCCGTCCCAAATACCGGATTAAGCGACTTTGGTTCCAAAATTACCACGGCCTTCAAAGAGCGGCAGTTTGAAGCGGCAGTTGGTGACCAGAATGAAAATTTCCGACTGGCAATGGGGATCGACCGCGATCTGGTCGAAATCGCGAATAAGGACCTTAAGGAAGATACGCTGTGGTTTACTGTGATGGGAAACCCGCCATTGCGCAAAGTATTTGAAACCGCGTTTAACCTGCCGACATCCTTTGGCTCGCTTGATCTGGACAAACAGCTTGCCACCTTCAAGGACAAGGCGCAGGCTGCTTTTGGCGACAGCGGGATCAAACAGTTTGCCACGCCCGAAAAACAAGAAGACCTGACACGCCTGTTCCTGTTGCGCGCGGATGTTCAGGCACTCAATGTGGATACCGGCGGCAGCCAGATCGCCCTTACCTTGTTGCAAAACATGTCGAACGGTCGCAGCGGGCTGTTCTAGGCGGACTCTGTATCCTCCCGATCCTGCATCAGGCAGCTTGCCAACCGCAAGAAACTGGCCGCTGTTCCCTCTTGCTCATCTTCGGCCAAAAAAGCATCCAGTTTGGACCAGACGCTAATTGCCTCGTCAATCAGCGGATCTGACCCCGCGGTGTACAGCCCCGCCTGAATCATCATTTCCGCCCGATCATATGCCCCCAGCAAACGCCGCGCGTTGCTGATCAATTCATTTTCCTCGGGCGTTGCTGCCGCAGGCAGACTGCGTGAAACCGAACGTAGCAAATCAATCGCCGGAAACCTCCCGCGTTCGGCGATTTTGCGATCCATCACAACGTGCCCGTCCAGCACCCCGCGCAGGATGTCGGCCACCGGTTCCTCCATATCCGATCCCGCCACCAACACGCTGAACAGCGCGGTGATGTCGCCTGCGGTGTCCACACCCGGCCCGGCACGCTCGCAAAGCGACATGATCATATGCGAGGTGGAAGGGGGGTAGCCCCGCAGGCTGGCAACCTCGCCCGACGCCAGTGCGACCTCGCGGTGGGCCTCGGCAAAGCGGGTGATCGAATCGGCCAGGAACAGAACATGTTGCCCCTGATCGCGAAAATGTTCGGCCACGGCCATCGCCGTCCAGGCGCAACGGCGACGCACCAATGGCGACTGGTCCGACGTTGCCGCCACCACAACCGCCCGTTTCATCCCTTCGGGTCCAAGCACATGATCGACAAATTCGCGCACCTCGCGCCCGCGCTCCCCGACCAGCGCAATCACCACCACATCGGCGCTAACCCCGCGGGCAAACTTGGACAACAGGGTAGATTTGCCCACGCCGGACCCGGCAAACAGGCCAATCCGCTGCCCCCGCACAATCGGCAACAATGTGTTGAAAATTGCCAGACCGGTTTCCAGCCGTTCCCCCAACGCCCGCCGCCGAGTTGCCTTTGGCGGTGAAGCCCGCATCGGGCGCGGTTGCACCCCGCGCATCATTGGCCGCCCGTCCATTGGTTGACCCGAAGGGTCAATCACCCGCCCGATCCAACTGCTGTCAGGCGCGATCAAGGCCTGCCCCAACAATGTAACCCGATCACCGATCACCACCCCTTCGGCAGAATGGTCCGGTAAAACCACCACCGCATCCTGCGACAGTTGCAGCACCTCGCCGCCCATCACCGCATCACGATGGGTAATGCGCACCTGATCGCCCAGACTGGCGCAGCCCGACAACCCGCGCACAGTTAACGTGCCACGCCCCACCTCGACCACACGGCCAACATTGCGGACGGGGCGCATCGCCGCCACCTCGGCGGTTAGGCAATCAATATCTGTAACCATTACCGGATTCTCCTGTTTGGTTCCTGAAAACCATTTCTAAAGGAATCACGGTTAAAGCTTGATTGAAATTACTCGAGGGAGAAGCCCCGATGTTTAAAAATCTAGAGATATTCCAGATGGCAGGCGCAATGGCCCGCCACGCCGAGACACGTCAAACGATGGTCGCACAGAATATCGCAAATGCCGATACGCCTGGCTATAAAGCCCGCGATATCGCCTCGTTTGCCGAAACCTATCGCACACAGGATGCCAGCACGATGCGCACCACACGTGCGGGGCATTTGACCGGCAGCTCACAACCCTATGACACACGCATCATCGCCGGCACAGGCAGCGAATCGCCCAATGGCAACAATGTTTCGCTCGAAACCGAAATGATGAAGTCGGTTGAAAACACCGGCCAGCATAAACGCGCAATGGCGATCTACAAATCGTCCTTAAACATTTTACGCCTGAGCCTGGGCCGAAAATAGAGGAGGTAATCTATTATGAATGACCTATCCAATATTCGGGCGCTAGCCACCAGTGGGATGCAGGCACAGGCAACCCGCCTGCGTCATGTATCTGAAAATATCGCGAATACAGATACCCCTGGTTACCACCGCAAAACCGCCTCGTTCGAGGAAATTGTGGTCGGAGGGAAACGCACGGGTGAAGTGCGGATTGGTCAGGTTGAATTTGACCGCTCCGAACTGACTCGGGTCTATGATCCGGGGCACCCGCTTGCGGATGAAAATGGTTACTATGATGGATCGAATGTCAATCTGGTAATCGAAATCGCTGACGCGCGCGAAGCGCAGCGCAGCTATGAGGCGAACCTCAAGATGTTCGACCAGGCGCGGCAAATGTCGTCCAGCCTGCTTGATCTTCTGCGCCGATGAAAGGTGATCCAGAATGGATATAAAATCTTCACTAGCAGCCCAGCAATATGCAGCAACCCGTCCCGCAACAGCGCCAAAGCCTGATGCGGGCGGGGGGGCTGGCGATGCCTTTGGCCGCGCCGCCGCCGATTTTGCCGCCACCCTTCAACAGGGCGAAGACGTGGCAAAGGCAGCAATGACCGGCGGGGCCGACCCCCATTCACTGGTCACCGCACTGGCCCAGACCGAACTGGCGGTCGAAACTGCCGTGACCGTCCGCGACAAGGTGGTCGAAGCCTATCAGGAAATTCTAAGGATGCCGGTATAATGGATCAGGCAATATTCTTTGACACATTGCGGCATGGTCTGTGGATCGCCGTCATTATTTCGCTACCCATTCTGGTAGTCGCCCTGGTCACCGGCCTGACAGTTGGCCTGTTTCAGGCGCTGACATCTATTCAGGAAATGACGTTGACGTTTGTGCCGAAACTTGCGGCCATTCTGGCGGTTTTCTGGGTTTCGATGAGCTTTATGACCGAAACCCTTGTGTCGTTTTTCACCAGCACCATCGTGCCTTTGATCGCAGGGAGCTAACGGATGGACAACGCCGGATACACTACCCTGACCCGACAGGCCGGACTGATGCGCGAAATGTCAACGGTGGCCAACAATCTTGCCAATCTTTCGACTACCGGTTTTCGCAAAGAAGGCGTGATTTTTGCTGAACACATCAAGGCGCTGGACGGGAACGAGGATTCGCTTTCGATGGCCTCGGCCAATGTGCGGCTGACGGTTCAACAGCAGGGCACATTGACCCAGACCAACGGCCGTTTCGATTTCGCGATCGAGGGCGAGGGGTTCTTTATGATCGAAACCCCCGATGGCAATCAACTGACCCGCGCCGGCAACTTCACCCCCAATGGCGAAGGCGAATTGGTAACCCCCGACGGGTACCGATTGCTGGATGGTGGCGGGTCACCCATTTTCATCCCGCCCGACGCCCGCTCCATCGCAGTTGCGGCGGATGGCACCCTTAGTGCGGACGGTGTGCCGCAAACCCAGATCGGACTGTTCACGCCCGCCGATCCAACCGATCTTACCCGCCAGAACGGGGTGCGCTTTCAGGTGCGTGGCGATGTGATACCGGTTGAAGATTCCGCCATCATGCAAGGGTTTGTCGAGGATTCAAACGTTAACCCCGTAATTGAAATTGCCCGCATGATCGAAGTGCAACGCGCTTACGAACTTGGGCAGGGCTTCCTGGATAAAGAGGACGAACGCATTCGCGGTGTCCTTCAGACCCTTGGCCGTTAAATAAAAAGGAAAGCAACATGCGCGCCCTGAAAATTGCCGCCACCGGAATGAGTGCCCAGCAAATGCGGGTCGAGGTGATCTCGAACAACCTCGCCAATATGAACACAACGGGTTACAACGCCCGCCGCGCCGAATTTGCCGATCTGCATTACCAGCAGGCCACCCGTCCGGGCACCATAAACGCTGCTGATGGAACGGTATTGCCAACCGGTGTGCAGCTGGGTTTAGGGGTGCGGCCCGCGTCCGTCACCGTGCAACTGTCGCAAGGGTCACTGGCGGCCACCGGCGGCGATCTGGATATGGCGATTGAAGGGTCAGGGTATTTCGAGGTCACCCTACCCTCGGGCATCTCGGGATATACGCGCGACGGTGGACTGAAACGCTCGGCGGACGGATTGATCGTGACATCCGACGGCTATCCAGTGGTGCCCGACATCACCATCCCGTCCGATGCCCGCAGCATCTCGATCAATGCCGAAGGCGAAGTTTACGCCTACTTCAACGACCGCGTTCAACCCGAATTGCTGGGTCAGTTTACGCTGGCAAATTTCACCAACCCCAAAGGATTGGAGGCCATCGGCAGCAACCTGTTTCTCGAAACCGCCGCCTCGGGTCCATCACTTGTTTCGGCGCCAGGTGGCGACGGGTTGGGGGTCTTGCGGCAGGGGTATCTCGAAGATTCCTCGGTGGATTCCGTGCGCGAGATCACCGAGCTGATCGAGGCCCAGCGCGGTTATGAAATGAATGCCAAAGTCATATCTGCCGCCGACCAGATGCTTGGCGCAACCACGCAGATCCGCTGATGATCCGTCTGGTTTTCATACTGGCGCTTCTGGCCACGCCCGCCACCGCCGGCACACTCGTCGCGGCCCGTACGGTTCGCAGTCATGCCATCATCACCCCCGACGATATCGCCGTCAAAGATGTTGTCGTCCCCGGCGCATTAACCTTTCCCGAAGAAGCCATCGGACAAGAGGCCCGCGTTGTGCTTTATGCCGGCCGTCCAATCCGCCCTGGAGATATCGGTCCGGCGGCGATTGTTGACCGAAACCAGATCGTACGGCTGATCTATCAAAACGGAAGTCTGCAAATCATTGCCGATGGTCGATCATTGGGCCGTGGCGGTGTGGGCGATTTTGTCCGCGTGATGAATCTTTCGTCCCGAACCACTGTTAGCGGAACTATTGCAGCAGACGGTAGCGTCACTGTTGGCCACTAGAATAAAGGAATATCGAATGTCCCTGAAACACCCTATTCCCCTGATTGCGCTGTTATTGCTGGCGGCCGGATGTGCCAAGCTGGAGAACGTAGGCAAGGTTCCTCCGCTGTCTTTGACACAGGACAGTGACGAATATAACGCGATGGCCTCGCCGGGCTTGCCGCGACAGGTTGAACACATGCGCAGCACCGACACCGCATCACTCTGGAGCGCGGGGCGCCGTTCCTTATTGGGGGACCGGCGTGCGGTTCAGCGGGGTGACATTTTGACAGTTGTAATCGAAATTGACGACAAGGCGGAAATTTCAAATTCAACAGCCAGAACCCGTAAAGGATCGGAAAAAGCGGGCCTGCCTAACTTGCTGGGTATCCCGCAGCGCATTAACGAAAAGCTCCCAGATGGCGCCACGATGGACAACGCCTTCGAGAGCCATTCCACCAGCACCTTTTCCGGCGATGGTTCTGTGCGGCGCAAGGAAAAACTGACCTTGCGGGTTGCGGCTACGATAATCGGGGTGTTGCCAAACGGTGTGCTGGCAATTCAGGGTTCGCAAGAGGTTAGGGTAAACTTTGAAATTCGCGAATTGCTGGTTACAGGGTATGTGCGCCCTGAAGACATCTCGCGGCAAAACCAGATCACTTACGACAAAATCGCCTCGGCCCGGATTTCCTATGGCGGCCGCGGCCAGATTTCCGATGTCCAGCAGCCCCGCTACGGGCAACAGGCCGCCGATATTCTTTTACCGTTTTAGAGGTGTATGATGGGCAAGATCCTTCCAATTCTATTGGCGCTGATTGGTGTCGGAGCCGGTATCGGGGCCGGAGTAATGTTGAAACCCGATCCAGAAGCCGAACATGGTGAAGTCGCCGATTGCGCACCTCCCGCGGATGAAGGCACGCACACTGCTTCACCACCTGCTGTTGACGAGCACGGAGAGGAAGTGACTCCCGAGTATGTAAAAATGAACAACCAGTTTGTTATTCCAGTCCTGAAAGATGGCAAAATGGCCGCATTGGTGGTTATGTCGATTAGCCTGGAGGTAACACCCGGCGGCAAAGAAGCCACGTTCCAGCGTGAACCGAAACTGCGGGATGCCTTTAATCAGGTGCTGTTTGATCACGCCAATTCCGGCGGGTTTGACGGGGTATTTACCAACAGCAACAGAATGGTCGTGCTACGGGATTCCCTATATGAAGTCGCGCAAAAGGTGGCTGGCCCTGTCGTTCAGGACATCCTGATCAATGATATTGTTCGCCAGGATATTCAAAGCTAGGGTCGGGACATTGCCCTAGGCCCGCCCGGATTTCATCCGCGCCTCTTCTGCGGATTTTTCCAGCAAGCGGCCCACAGCCTCGGCTTGTCCGAACGCTTTTTGTGCTTTCAACCGCTGCTCTTCCTGTTTTGCCAAGATTGCAGAGCGGCGGGTGTTCAGTGAACGTTTTTGTTGTTGCACCCAGTTTAGCCAGCGCAAATCCGCACCCGCCAAAAGGGCGGTATCGATACCGCCTTTGGCAAGCAACTGTTCTGCCCTTTTATTGCTTTTGCGGTCCAGTTCGGTAACCTGTTCGGCCAGGTCCTGTTCTGCCTTAATAATTTGATGCAACTTCATCCTTTCAGCATCCAGAACCAAGCCGGTCAGGTTGCGCAGGGCCACCAGTTGTTTGTCCATCTACTGCCCCCTTTTCCCAGCAACCTTTTTGCGCAACTCTTCGGCAAACCGGATTGCAGCCGCCACGGCCTGATAATGGTCCGGCGGAATTTCCTGCCCGATTTCGACCGTTGCAAACAACGCACGGGCCGTAGGTGGATCACGATGGATCGGAACACCGGCCTCATTTGCGGCTTCGCGTATCCGGGCGGCGATTTCATCTACACCTTTGGCCACACAGACTGGCGCCATCCCGGCTGATCGATCCCATTTCAGGGCCACCGCGTAATGCGTCGGGTTCACGACAACCACACTAGCATCAGGGACATCGGCCAGCATCTGGTTCATCGCAATTGCATACCCCTTTTGGCGACGTTGCTGTTTGACATGCGGATCGCCCTCGCTTTGCTTGGCCTCGTCCGTCATTTCCTTGCGCGACATCATGTTACGCCGCGTGTGTTCGGCTTTTTGCCACATGAAATCCACAGCGCCAATCCCCAGCGCAATCATCAACACCACCGACAGAAATTCCACCAGTAACTGCGACAGCACAGTGGCAATCATCGCAGGGGGTAAATGCACTGTTCCCGTGATCTCTTGTATTTTTCCTTTCAGAAAAAACGTCAGGACCAGAGAATAGATCAGCAATTTGAAAAAACTTTTACCAAATTCAAACAGACCATTGCGGCCGAATTTATTCTTGGCATTGGACAGGATGGATATGCGCGACAGTTTCGGTATCAGCTTATCTGGTGCCACCACAAAACTGCGCTGGACAAGAATGGACAGAATAACAAGCAATACCGGAAACAGAAACCAGGGGCCGATGGTTACGATTAGCCCTTGAAAAATACCCCCTGAAACAGGATGGGCACTGTCGCGGAAAAACACGGTTGATATGCGGTCAGCATTTCCGACCATATTTGCCAGAATCTGAGCAAATTGCGGTAATGTTGCTGCCCCCATAACCATCGCAACCAACAGAATTCCGCCATAGGATGCGGCCGTGTTCAGGTCGGTCGACTTTGCAATCTCTCCTCGTTTCCGGGCGTCATCCAGTTTTTTCTGGGTCGGTTCATGTTGCTTGTCATCGTCTTGGGAACCATTGCTCATTTCGGTCCTCCGAACGGGTTTTGCAGAAATTGCTGCAGGGCATCCGACCAGACCGTCAACATCAGCGGCATAACCAGAAACATCAAAATCAACGCCCCTGCAGTTATTGCTGGTGCGCCGACGAAGGCCACCATCAGCTGTGGCATTGCACGGTTAATCACGCCCAGCGCCACATTGTAGATCAGGGATGCGATGATGAACGGGGCGGCCAAAGTGAAGGCCAGCGAAAAAGCTTGTGCTATCTGTCCCACCCCCCAATCGCCCAGAATTGAGGCGCTCGGGAATTGACCCGGCGTCAGGACATTATAGGACAGGATCAACACTTCGGCGATGCGGACATGCAGCCCTGTCATCACGGCAAGCGCAAGGCCTCCGAAAACCAAAAGGTGGCCAACCGCTGGTTGCGGTTCAATCCCGGTGCCGCCGAAAACTTGCGACAGGGATGTGGCCTGTGCAGCAATGGAACCTGCCATTTGCAAAGCCAGAACAAACAGACGCAGGGCAATTCCCAGCGCCAATCCCGCCAGTGTTTCTGTTGCCAGCAAAATTGGAATACCTTTTTGATGTTCAGCCAACGGCTCGATCTGCGCGGCAACGGCAGGCATCACGATGGCGGTAAATCCCAATGCCAACCCCAAGCGGACACGTTGCGGAACCGAGCTTTCGCCAAAGGCCGGAAGCAGCGCCATTGCCGCCCCGACCCGCAGGAAAACAATAAAACCTATCAACAAACCATCCTGCGCATAAGCCAGCAATTCCGTCAGCGCCGCGTTCATGCAGGCACCAGACCGACAAGCGAAGGCCGTGCTTCGGTACCGATTTCCTCGAATGACAAAACCGGATTGGTAATGCCCTTGGCCGAAAGAACCGTGCGTAAAAACCGGCGGCGGTGGCGGGGGGCGGCGATGGCGGGGTAAATGCCGGTTTCCGAGGCTTTGGCCAGTTTTTCAGCCACGCCATTTGCCAGTCGGTTGAATTCCTCGGGTGGCAGGGCCACATCCCCCTGCCCGCGTTCACCTTCGATTTGGTATGTATTAAAGGCTTGTTCCCACTCCGGCGCCAGCTGGATCAGGGGGATCGTACCATTATCACGCTTTAACTCTGCCACCAATTGAAACCCCAGCCGTTGACGAACATGTTCACACATCGCCTCGGCCTGTTGATACATCTGGCGGGCCTCCGCGGTTGCTTCCAGAATCAGCGGTAGATTGCGGATTGAAACCCGTTCCTCCAACAGCATTCGCATTATGGTTAACAACAGGTCCACCGGCACCTTGTCCGGCACCAACTCGTCCAGCATCCGGCGATTTGCCTGTGCCCGTTCATCATCTGACAGGTTTACGAACTCATCCAACAACCGGCGCAAGGCTTTTAACGTCAACAACCGCGGGAAGTTCTGTTTGATCACTTCAAGCAAATGCGTCGCCAGCACTTCTGTTGCCGAAACAATCGTAACCCCGGACAGGGCAGCCTCTTCTTGTGCGTCATTTGTGATCCAGCGGGCGGGCGCACCGTAAACAGGCTCGCTTACATCTTCGCCTGCCGGCAGAACATCCGGTCCTTCGGGCAGCAATGCCAACGCCCGGTCAGGGAACAGGCGATCACGTACCTGTTCGACCCCCTGAACCTTAATGACATATGTACCGGCAGGCAGGGACGCATCATCTGTCAGGCGAATTTCCGGTAGAATCAGCCCGAAAGCCGTGGCCACATGGGTGCGCATATTGGCAATCCGCGCGTCTAGCCCCGTGGCAGGATCAAGCACCATGCTAACCAGATCGGGGGCAAATTCAACATGGATATCATCCAGATCCAGCAGATCGCCAATTGGCGTCTTACTGGGTTTCAGCTCTTCAGAAGTAGCTGGCTTTTGGGCCAGAATTTCTTTGCGTGTGGCCGTGCGATGAACCGACCATGTGGCTCCCCCCAAAACCAATGCGCCAATGATGAATGGGATAAACGGCAAGCCGGGTACCAGCGCGAACAACGCCATTAGAACAGCCACGGTTGCAAGGGCAGGAGGGTAACGACCCAATTGCGCCACGAGTTCCAGGTCGACCGATCCTTTTGTGCCACCCCGTGACAGCAACAGGGCCGATGCAATAGATATGATCACAGCAGGAATTTGCGAGACCAAACCATCGCCAACCGTCAGGATCGAGTAAGTGTTGAATGCCTCGCCAATGGGCATCCCGTGGACGGCCACGCCCATTATCAAGCCCATTACAAGGTTCAACAAGGTAATCAACAGGCCCGCAACCGCATCGCCTTTGACAAATTTCGATGCCCCGTCAAGTGAGCCAAAAAATGTGGTTTCCGCTTGCTCCCTTTCCCGTCGTGCCTTGGCTTCGGCATGATCGATCGCGCCCGCAGACATATCGCTGTCAATCGCCAACTGTTTGCCCGGCATTCCGTCCAGCGCAAACCGCGCACCGACTTCAGCCATGCGCGCAGCACCCTTGGTGATGACGATAAAATTCACAATAATCAACACACCAAACACCACTAGCCCCATGAAAACGCTGCCGCCCATTACGAAATTGGCGAACCCTTCGATCACGTTTCCTGCAGCACCGGTACCGGTATGCCCCTGACCGATGATCAGCTTGGTCGAGGACACATTCAGTGAAAGACGCAGCATTAACGAGGCCAGAAGCACCGTTGGAAAGGCCGAGAATTCCAGTGGTCTGTCGATGAACAGCGTTATGGTAAACATCAGGATTGCCAGCGCAAAGGATGCTGCCAATCCCACATCCAACACCCAGGATGGCATAGGCAGGATCATCATCACGATGATTGCCATCAGGACCAGTGCCAACAGAATGGTTGGCTGGAATATCCTCAAGATAAGTTGTTGCGGGTTATCCATCAGTTTGTGCCACAGTTATTAATCGTGTGGCCGATTGCGCATTTCCCAACGGAACAAGTGAGCCAAGCGTGCGCGTCGTGCTGCCTGCCTGTAACAACGGATATTTATTGATCCTGACAATAGCCGGCGCAGGCTGCGGTTCAGCATAGACCAGTTGTACATCTGCTTGCGGGGTATCATTCCCCATTAACCCGTTGCGGAACCGGTTGAACCGCGCCTCGTATTTTTCGGCGTATTTCGGTGTACGGGAATGATAGGCGCCGGCAGCACCGCTCCAATTGCCTTTTTCCCGGTATAATTCCAGCAGGAATTTTGCGGCATACAAGGCATTGGGGCGCGGCTCGAACATCTCTTCGATCGAGGCAAAGGCTTGTCCGTGCCATTTGTAATTTATCTGGAAGCAGCCAACATCAAAGCTGCGCGCACCTCGCTTGTAATTCTGGTAAACAAACGCCCGCGCCTCATCTTCGGTATCGAACCAGACGCCTTTGCCTTCCATATTAACCGTCCAGGGCCAGGGGCGCATTGTGCCACCGCGCTTTCGTCCGGTTTCGTTTAGGGAAATAGCCTGCAATACAGAAAGCGGAACACCCGTTTCCCTTGCCGCATAAGCAGCAGCTTGATCGCAAATCTGCGACAGATCCTGCGCGGCACGCAGCGGATAAACCGATACAATCAGCCCGGCAACAGTCAATACGACAAATTGGATGACCAAATAGGTTCTAATCCGCATACCGGTTTTTCCTTTGAAGGCAATTCTAGCCATTTTCACAATTCTTGCTGTTCTTTCTACAGCAGGCTACGCAACAAGCCTTTAGAAAAGGTAAGTAAAAGTGGAATTATTCATCCACTGACAAAGGGGCGGGATAATCCTTTATCAAAGCCTCGATTGACTGGCGAAAATTTCCGCTTTCCTCAATCAAAGATGCATCTATTGACAGTACTTGTTCTGACATTGCCGGATCTGCATCAACAATTTTCGCACCCAAAGCCATTGATCTGGCGAGTGATTTTTCCGGTTCCGTACCGATTTGTTGTAGGCTTTGCCAATCACCCGCCTGCCAGACAGCCGATTTTTGGCTGTCGTAATCCGAAATTTCCGCATACGCCGCCGCAGCATTTTCATAGTCCCCCAAATTCTCGAATGCCTGCGCCAGCAAATTAATCGCCCCGTCCCCCGAGACATTCTCAAGCAAGCTTTCAACCTGGTCAGCCCTGCCATCCATAAGGGCCGCTCTGGCCAAGATCAATCTGTCTGTATCAGAGGGGGGTACGGGGGCATTCAAAAAATCTAGTGCCCGTGTGGAAAACCCAAGGTCCAGCAGTCTCTTTGCGATGGCCTGTCGAGTTGCTTGGGGAATGTCCAGTTTTGAAACATCCTTATGGGCGGCGAAGATAAACTTTAGAAATGCTTCGTCGGACGCTGAATTTGTTGCAGTTGTCAGGACTTCTTCCCAAAGCTGCACCTTTTCATTGATAAAGGTATTTGTATTGGCTGCACGTAAGTTACTTAACGCAACATCCAGATTGCCGGATTGCGCATAAATCAAGGTTAGGGATCGTAGCAGCTTTGCCCCATCCGCAGTTGTTCTTTGCTCGAACAGATACGATTCGGCTGTTGCCAGTATCTCATCCGACACTTGCATTTTTCGCTCTGCTTTTGACTCTAATAATTTGATCAATGCCTTAAGTGCAACTGCGTTATTATCCGTTGCAATCTCTTCAAGCGTTTGCTCCGCTGTATCGAGATGTCCGCGTTCTTGCTCAAAATGTGCTTCCATTAAACGAAACTCGTCGCCGGCATCGCCCGGGGCCCGTGCAATCGCATTTCTGATTGCCGTTGCGGTTTCAATATCCCCGATTTCCAAAAACATCTCGGCCAGTTTTGGTCCCAGAAACCGCCGCAAATGCAATGGTAATTCCGAAAAGGTTGCAATGACCCTTGGTCGGTTTACATCAGTTCCTTTAGACAATTCCGCCAAAGCCAACACGGCCCAAAGCGCAACTTCTGAATCACACGCGGCCTGCCCCTGAAGCACCCCGTTTGGCTGCGGCGGCAAACCATCGACGATCCGCGCTATATCTTTCAGGATTAGCGCTGTTTCGGGGTCAACATCAAAACTGTCAATTATTTGCAATGCTTCGGCACCAAACCCCGCATAAATATATGCTTTTGCAAGAGCTTCGGCCGCCACAGGATTTACTTTGTCAAATTCACCAGACAATTTACGCCGCTGTTGGGAAATCTGTTCCCAAACTGCATCTTCACCGCCCCATTCAACCACATTAACCATATCACTACCCAAACAGGACTCACCATCCCCGGGATCTATTTCCCTGGGAAGCAATCTTGCAATTTCACGATCAACACTATTCTCAATATGAATGTTGATATGTGCCTGAGCCGTTGGCTCCTTTGGAGCTTCCTGTTGTGTTTCAGAGGGGTCAACCATCGATTCATGTGTATCTGTCGGCTTTGGTTCATGAATTGGCTCCGGTAGATCTGCCTCTAGCAACCCCTGCGCTGCAGCGCGACCAATCTGGCGTAGCATTTCCGATTGCATCATTGTAATTCGTTCAGAATTTTCGGACCCAACTTCCGGTCTCAAAGCAAGCCCACTTGTGAACGATGAAGAGTAAGCTGGCACAGGCAATGACACTGGTTCAGCTTCTTGATCTATTGTAGAAACATCCTCGGTTATTAATTCACTTTCTTTACCGGTTTCATCAGCATCATTTACCGCTTCATCCGCAATCGTCACCTCCATTTCTTCTGTAATGGCCGCACCGGTTTCATCTGCGGAAAACGCTGTTTCAAAAGGGCTGTTCTGGGCGGGTAATCCATCTTTAATATCCACAACCAGCAACCCCGGCCTGAATTCAAATGCATCCGCATGGCAGGCGCAATCTACTGTCAAAGTAATGATGGATTTATCCTCGGATACAGAAATGTTCTTAATTCTGTCGCGGGAAATCCGCCGGAAAATACCGGAGGTATCAATGGCATTTCCATTGCCCTTCAAACGAATTTCATACCCGCCAGAAACACGCCCCATCTTCCATTCAACCGGAGTCAAAAACGAAAAAGCCAGACGAGAAAAATCCCCGTGCTCTCCCGATCGTACAACGATTTTTTGCGCAGTAGCTCCGATTGGAAGGCAGAGCAGAAGCAGGATCAGGATCAACCTTATCATGCCGCCCCCTGTTTCACTTCTTTCAATGCCTCTTCCAGTTCGCCGAAGCTGGGTCGACTATGGGTTGGGGTATTCTGACGCCCGACTTCAATACAAATATTGGTTGCGTGGTTATGCAGATTGGCAACCAAAACCTCGCGAATAAGCTTGTAGAAATGGGCATCTTCCTCAACCACAGATTTGATTTTTGTGGCGAAGGGCCCTACCAGACCATAGGCCATGAACACCCCCAGAAATGTTCCTACCAATGCACCACCGATAAGTTCACCCAGAATTTCCGGTGGCTGATCCAAAGAACCCATGGTTTTAATAATCCCCAAAACAGCCGCCACAATACCGAGCGCCGGAAGCCCGTCAGCCAACCCTTGCAAGGAATGACTAGGATGCATTGAATGATGGAAATTCTCATCGATACGTTTTTCAAGTACTTCTTCCACCTGATGCGGATCATCATAATTCATAGAGGCCGAACGAAGCGTATCGCAGATTAGCGCGATCGCCTCTTTGTCTGTCAGGATTTTGGGATATCGCGTGAATATTGTCGATTCATCAGGTGCTTCGATATGTTCCTCAAGCCCGACCGGGTTTTGCCTGGCGAAACGGATCAACTCAAACAAAAGACACAACAAATCACGATAGTCACTATGCTGCCAAACCGGGCCTTTGAATACCTTGCCCAAACCTTTGAATGTGTGTTTAATCGCCGCTATATCACTGGAGATGATCAATGCGCCAATACCGGCACCCAAGATCATAGTTAACTCGAACGGAGCGGCATGAAGAATGATGCCCATCTTGCCGCCTGCAGCAAGATATGCGCCAAAAACCATGACGAGAATTACAACTATCCCGATTATGCCGATCATCTAGCAATCTCCCAATTATCCGTACTGCCAATTTCGAACTTGACGGATTAGGATTAAGAATCTCTCACTTTTCTGTCGGAACTTCTGCATTTCTGCCTGCCAGTATCACGCTGATGGAATAGGCCTTGGCCGGAGTCATACCCGCAAAAATAGCTGCCGCTGCATCGGGGCGCATCCGGCCCAGAAATCCGGCGGAAAACTGCGGATCCATTTCCTCGAATAATTTGGCCGCGTCCTTGGCTTTCATATTCTCGTATACACTGGTCAGGCGCGATAGATCATCCTCGGCCGCACTGTCGGCCAGCGCCATTGTTGCCCTTAATTTCTGCTCGGCTGCACTCAATGCATCAAGGTTCCTTTTGGCCCCTTCTTCAGCTGCCGCCAAAACCTGCATCCGGTCAACTAATGCTGCCTCTTGCGCAGCAACCCGGGCCTCGCGGGTTTTCAACGCCGCCAGCAATTCGCCAATGCCTTCGCCGGTTTCGCAGGCAGCGGGCGCGACGGGCTCTGCTTCTTCCTGTTGCGATCCGGAATGGCTTATCGCCTGCACTTCCCGCGCTATTGCGCTGCCGGTTCCAGACCCTAACCGCAACAGGCCCGAAGCCAGAAAGAACCCCGTGATCAGGAATAAAACCCCGCGACCCGCCTTGCGTGATCGCTTGTTCTTGACTTGTTTTCTTGTCATTCTGCTGCCTCCACAACCCTATCCTGATGCCGCAGAAAAACTGCCTCTTGCATGCTGTCCTCGGCAGGTTCAGGCGCTGGCGGCGCTGAAGGTTCCGGTAAATCATGCATCGAGGCCATCAACAGCTCCAGCCGCTTGGCCACATCCTCGGCCTTGCTGGTCAATGACTTGAGGGATTCTGTCGATTTCCCTGCCGCAATTCGTGCCTGTTCCAGTGTTTTGGTCATGTCATCAACCTGAACAGCCAACACGGCCACTGCACCGCCGACACCGTTTTCCAGATCGTTGAACCTGTTCAAACGCCGCGACAAAATCATACAATAGAACGCCGCCCCAAGGGCGCCCGCGACCAGTAATATATCGGCAATAAGTGTCATCGCACCCTCCTAGTTCAGCACAAATTCCATAATCAGCAGATCCTTGACCTGCCCCTCGCCGGTGACCGTCTGGATCCGTCGCAACATCTGGGCACGCAGGCGGATCAGGGCGCTGGGATCTTCCAGATCCTTCACATCCACGGCCCGCAAATATCCGTTCAGAATGTCCAGAACCCGCGGCAATAACGCTGTTACCTCGGCCTCGTATGCGCCGTCCACTTCCAACGACGAGCGGAACCGCAAAAACTGGTTTCTGGACCGCCCGCCCAGATTGATAATCAGCGGATCCACCGGCACAAAAACCACATTCGGCATTGGTTCTGCCTCTACATGCGAATCGGCTGCGGCCTCCTCGTGACTGCCAAAAAGCATGCCCGACTGCACCGCATAAAACCCGCCACCCCCACCGGCCAAAGCCAGCACAAGCCCAATAATCAAAGGCATTTTCGACTTTTTCTTCGAACCTTCTTCTTCGACTTCTTCTTCGTCTGCCATGTTCTCACCGGTTTTTTTCATCCCCTCCCTAATAAACGTCAGGAGCTAACCGATTATTAAGCCTGTTCAACGAAACATAAGGCGACGCATGGGCAAAACGCCCAACGAATATTCGGAGAATCGTCTTGCAACAGCTACTGTCTGTCTGGTCTGCACTGGAACCACGCCGCCGGGTGATCGTGGTGCTTGCCACCCTTGCAATGTTTGCGGCAGTCATAGGACTGTCGCGCATGGCAGCGGCCCCCGGCATGTCACTCTTATATGCAGGCCTGGAAAGCAGCGCCGCGGGCGAGGTGGTGGCGAAACTGGAACAACAGGGCGTCTCTTACGAGGTGCGCGGCGGAACGATCTTTGTCGACAGCACGCGACGCGACGAATTGCGCATGACGCTGGCCAGCGAAGGGTTGCCGGCAAATAATTCCGCTGGCTATGAACTGCTTGATTCGCTGTCCGGATTCGGCACCACATCGCAGATGTTTGACGCGGCCTATTGGCGCGCCAAAGAAGGCGAGCTGGCCCGCACTATAATCTCCAGCCCGATGATCCGCAGTGCGCGCGTGCATATCGCCAGCCCGTCCTTGCAACCCTTTCGGCGACAGGTAAAGGAAACAGCCTCGGTCACGGTGACCACCACGTCGGGTTCGCTTTCGGCTTCACATGCAAAAGCACTTAAATTCCTTGTTGCCTCGGCAGTGGCGGGGTTAAAGCCCGAAGATGTGGCCATCATTGATTCCCAGGGCGGGCTGATCATGGGGGCGGATGACGCGGCGACGGGCCAAAGCAGCAGCGAAAACCGCGCCGCCGAACTGAAGAAAAACGTTGAACGCCTGCTTGAGGCGCGCGTTGGTTACGGTAATGCAGTGGTCGAAGTCAGCGTTGAAACCGTAACTGATCGGGAATCAATCACAGAACGCACGTTTGATCCTGATTCGCGTGTGGTGATCAGCACCGACACCGAAGAACGCACAACCGCTTCGGAAGATGCGCGCGGCGGGGCGGTTACAGTGGCCAGCAATTTGCCGGAAGGGGATGGCAGTCGCAATGCCAACTCCTCCAGCCAGAACAGCGAAACCCGCGAGAGGGTGAATTACGAAGTCTCGGAAACCCAACGGGAGATTGTGAAATCCCCGGGGGCAATCAAACGTCTGACGGTGGCCGTTCTGATTGATGGCACCCTGCAAGTCGATGATACCGGCACCGAGGTTTTTGTACCCCGCAGCGAAGAAGAGATGGCAGGGCTGCACGATCTGGTGGCCGCTGCTGTCGGATTTGATGAAACCCGCGGCGATGTGATTACCCTGAAAACGATGCAGTTCGAACCGATTGCCGAGCAGGGCAACGTGGCTGCCCCCTCATTCCTTCAGTCCATGAATTTGAATATCATGACAATCATACAACTGGTTGTTCTGGGGGTTGTCGCCCTTGTCCTTGGCCTGTTTGTGGTGCGCCCGATCCTGAACAGCAACCCCGCATCCAGCATGGCTGAACTGCCAGCTCCGGCGGACTCAACCCCGCCTGCTCCATTCCCGGACGATTTCGGCAATTCGAACCCGGCCGCTTTGCCTGCCCTGACGGGCGAAATCGACGATGGCAGTTTCAACCCGCCGGCAATGGCTACGATAACCGATTTTGACATGCCTGATATGGGCACAGCCCCGCTGGGTGGTTTTGCCACGGCCGGCAACATGGGCGGATCATCAAATGATCCCGTCACCCGTCTGAAAGAACTGATCGAGGAACGTCAGGACGAAACAGTCGAGGTTCTGCGCGGCTGGATGGAAGACAAAGGGGAAACGGTTTGATGGCTGTCTTTCCTCTGGAAGAATTCAACACGACCATAGTTTCAAACGATCCAAAGCTTACTTTGGAAACCAGTTTCGAGGAACACCGGTTAGAAGCCTATGAACAAGGGTACAAGGCCGGCTGGGACGATGCCACCGCAGCCCAGATCGAAGAGCAATCTCGCGTGGCGGCCGATTTTGCCCGCAACCTTCAGGAGCTTTCGTTTACCTATCACGAAGCCCGAAGCCAGATTCTAGATTCGTTAAAACCGCTTTTCACCGAAATGGTATCCAAGGTATTGCCCAGGTTGGCACAGGAAACCCTGCCACAATCCATCGTGGACGAGGTCCTTTCCGCCGCTGCGGATCGAACCATCGCCGAGTTTGAAATTGTAATTTCGCCGGCCAACCGCCCTGCTCTTGAACGGCTTCTAGAGGATCAGACCGCCCTTGATGTCAATATTGTCGAGGAGCCGACAATGGCCGAGGGTCTGGCCTACATAAGACTTAGCGAAACCGAAAAGCAGATTGATCTGACAAGCGTTCTGGCCGGGTTTTCCCAATTGGTCGAAGGCTTCTTTACACAACAGCAAAAGGTAGCAATCAATGGATGATACCGCGACAGATATGCCCGCCGACGGCCAGAACCCGTTTACCCAGGTGCCAATTGAAATAACCATTTCTGTTGGCAAAGCCCGTCCGAAAATCAAAGAGCTGTTGCAACTGGAACAGGACGCCGTTTTGCCACTGGACAAAAAGATCGAGGATCCGGTTGAACTTTATGTTGGCGATCGCCTGATCGCGCGTGGTGAATTGCAAGAACTGGATGGCGATCAAGCTGGCCAATTGGCCGTTCGCCTGACCGAAGTCGTAAACCTGCAAGACGGCCTGTAAACCATGAAAATTAGCACCCCTATTCGCCTGTTACTTGGACTCACCGCAATTTCGTTAACCATGATTGCCATGCCTGCCGTCGCACAGGAAATTTCAATTTCACTGGGTGATAGCAGCTCGATCTCGGCCCGTAGTATTCAGCTTTTGTTGTTGATCACAGTCCTTAGCATTGTACCGGGTCTGGCCATCATGCTGACCTGTTTTCCATTTATCGTCACCGTTCTATCCATCCTGCGACAGGCCATAGGATTACAACAATCCCCGCCAAATATGCTGATTATCAGTCTCGCGATGTTCTTGACATATTTCGTGATGGAGCCTGTTTTCACCGAAGCCTGGACCAGCGGAATCGATCCGCTGATCAACGACCAGATCAATGTCGAACAAGCCTTTACCAAGGTAATCGCCCCGTTCCGTCACTTTATGGCCAACCGTATCGATCCCGACACATTTAAATCCCTTGTCGCCTTGCGGCCCGATGCCCGGCTTACCGGTGAAACGGCTGCCCAACCGCTTTCGCTGCTGGTGCCATCCTTCCTTTTATCGGAAATTGCCCGTGCCTTTGAAATCGGTTTTCTGGTTTTTCTGCCGTTTCTAATCATCGACCTTGTGGTCGCAGCCATTCTAATGTCGATGGGGATGATGATGGTGCCACCTGCAATTGTATCGCTTCCATTCAAGCTGGCCTTCTTTGTGGTCGCCGATGGATGGACCCTGATTTCCAGCGCCTTGGTCAGAAGCTATTTCTAACCGGGATCAGCACCCTCTACCTCTGGGCATCCCTGATCCGGGTTGGAAATTAGCGTACGATAAACTCGGCATGCAGGGCACCTGCTGCTTTTATGCTTTTCAGTATGTCGATCATATCGCGGGGCGAAACTCCCAGGGCGTTCAGGCCCGCAATCACTTCGGATAGTGAAGTTCCTTCGGACAATTCAGCCAACCCGATCCCCGGCTCTTCCTGAATAGAAACATTGGTGCGCGGCACCACAACGCTTTCACCTGCGGCAAACGGGTTGGGTTGCACCACCATTGGCTGCTCTTCGATCCGCAATGTCAGATTTCCTTGCGAAACAGCAACCCGCGAGATACGTACATCTTCCCCCAAAACGATCGTGCCCGAGCGCTGGTCCACCACCACCCGTGCCTTACGCTGCGGTTCGACCAAAATATTCTCGATCTTTGAAATTGCATGTGCCGCAGACGCCTGCCGCGTAGCCTTGATATCCAGCTGAACCGTTCCCGCATCCAGCATCACCGCCACCCCGCGCCCGAATGATTTGTTGATGGCACGTTCAATCCGTTCCGCCGTGGTAAAATCCGGTGTCCGCAACGCCAGACGGATCTGCGCCAAAGCCCCAAAATCAAAGTCAATCTCGCGTTCAATATAGGCGCCGGACGGGATAACCCCCGATGTTGGCACCCCTTGCACAACACCCCCCGCATCTCCGGTTGCCGAAACACCGCCAGCAATTACGGTACCTTGACCAACTGCATAAATCTGACCATCTGCCGCATTTAACGGGGTCATAATCAAAGTTCCGCCCAACAGGCTTTTGGCATCACCAATAGCAGAAACCGTTACATCAATTCGCCCACCGGCCCGCGCAAAGGCAGGTAGATTTGCAGTGACAAACACAGCCGCCACGTTCTTGGGGCGGAATTGTTCGCCGGTAATATTCACGCCCAGACGTTCCAGAATATTGGACATGATTTCTTCGGTAAAGGGTGCATTCCGGATACCATCGCCGGTACCGTTCAGCCCGACAACCAACCCGTAACCGATCAAGTCATTGCCCCGGACCCCGTCAAATTCGACCAGGTCCTTTATCCGGATCGGACCTGAAACGGCGGCCGTGGATATCAGGGCAAAAGCAAATATGCAGGCAAACAGCTGTTTTATCATCTCAGGAAATCCACAAGGTTCATCCGCGACATCCGCGAAGTTAATGCATAAAGCGTTTCAAGTTGTGTCTGGGCCTGCTCCAATTCGCTGGCGGCTGTATACGGATCAACTGACAACAATCCGGTCCGGGTTATTTCCAGCCCCGATATTTCCGACGTGGTTTGTACCGAAACCAGTTCGATTTGCGCTTGAACCGACCCCAGATTTGCGCGCATGCTGGTTTGCGCATCCGCAATGGATAGCAAACCGTCCCCTGCACGCTCCAACAACTCTGCCTGCCCAGGCAGATCGCCATCAAGGGCACCCTCGGAAACCAGTGCGGCCAAAGCCAGGTTTTTCAATGTCTCGCGAAATGTGGGATCAGCTGCGGTTATCGACATATCCGCCTGTTGCCCCGCGCCGATATCAAAGGCCGCCAAGGCAGTAGTTGACCCCTGATAGCCCGAGATTTCAAACCCGCCGCCGGCCAGATTGAACCAGTCATCAACCACCGAAGCAACCCCGCCGGCAGTTGTCTGGCCCGCAATTGCCACTTGCAAATCCGCCAATATCGAGGATGCAGATGCAATGGCCGGCTTGTCCGTGGCAGTGCCCGCAAATATGCTGCGCCCCGCCGATTGGGTATTCAGAGCCGAGACCACGGCCTCAAATTGTTGCCGGACATCCGTTGCAATATTCTGAACCTGGGTTTGGCTGGCCGCGTTTGCGCTTAATAACAGGGTCGAGGTTGCTTTGGCAGATTGTTCCTGCACAACCCCGAGCGAAATTTGCATCGCTTCGGCAAACTGTCCGGCTTCTTTCTGGGCCATCCTATAGGCATCCAGTGTTTTCAGCGAGGTTTCGATTCCGGAAATAACAGTAAAATCACCTGATACCCGTTTGGACAAATCATCAACCCGACCAGAGGCAAGTTCATTGCCCAGACGGTTAATATTGGTTTTCAATTGGAAGCTTTGGCGGCGAAACGAAAAACTATGGGCCATATCACCGACAGATACATAGCTCATGACTAAATCCTCAACAGGGTTTGAATGAGTTCATCAATGGTCTGCATCACCCGCGCATTCGAGGCGTAGGATTGCTCGACAAGCAGCAACTGCTGCATTTCATAATCCGTATCGACACCGCTTTGCAGTTCCTGCGTTTTCAACATGTCCACCTTGGTCGAGGCGAATGCGATATCGGCATCCTCCGATTGACGGGCCGCACCGATCTTTGACAGATAATCGGAAGACAGCCCGGACATCGAACGGGATGCAACGGTGATATTGCCTGATACAGGAACCTGTGAACGGGTCAGGGCGCCCGACATGCTTTGCAGCAAACTGGCATTCCCCACATCACCCTGTGTTGCTGCGCCAATACCGTCCCGCAAACGCCAGACGGCACCGCCGGATTCCGGATCAACGCTGATATTGACAGACAGCCGAGTGGAAATGCCGGGTTCATTCGCCGGATTAAAAAACGCACCTGCATCTGTGAACAGGCCTGCGTCCAGTAAAGCAAGTGAAGAATCGACAGAAGGGTCCTGAAACCGTTCGATCAAATCGCGGGCAACGGCGTCCAGATCGTTCTGGGCTGTAACACCCAGCTTATCGCGCACTTCGAATGTGGCTGTAAGGGTTCCGCCCGACATGATCCCGTTTTCACCGGTGCTGACCGGATTGTCGTTCAGTGTCAGGCCGGAAAGGGAACCGGCAGAAAATGTCATATCCTCGGTAATCAGGCTGGTTCGGGTAAATCCGATTTCCGCAGCCCGGCCATCCAACAATACCGCACCACCTGTCGAGATCAAAGCAATCTGCCCATGATCGCGCGGAATCGCCCGCATCGGAACAATCGCGGATATCTGGTCAACCAGCTGTTGCCGCTGGTCCATAAGAGCCGAAGCATCCCGACCGCTGCTGTTTTGTGTGAGTATGGCGCGGTTCAGTTGTTCAATATTCTTGAGTGCGCCATTCAGCTGGTTAACCTGACGTGCAATGCTGTGATCCGCATCCGTGCGTTGTGTCTGGATTTCACGGGAAATGGTATTGATATGGTCAGCAAGCCCTTTTGCACTCCGCAAGACATTCTGCAAACGCGGTTCTGAATCTGGGCGACTTGCCGCTTCGATAAAGGCAGTATCCAGGCCGGAAATCCGATCTGACAGCGAGCCGGTTGTTCCGGGTTCACCAACAACATCCTCGATCCGTTGCAAAAACCCGGAGCGTGTTGTTGCCGCGCCCAGATCCGCGTCAGCCAGCCG
>Ga0256840_1000470_pt1 | contig 41527 bp, 40 predicted proteins | sample 355202metaG_FD_185969 | JGI IMG/M metagenome (GOLD analysis project Ga0256840, IMG submission 185969) | Hydrothermal vent microbial communities from Mid Atlantic Ridge, Atlantic Ocean - 355-202 | ecosystem: Environmental > Aquatic > Marine > Hydrothermal vents | place: Atlantic Ocean: Mid...
TCGATGTTACTTTTTGAATCAGTTTTTCATTTTTTGCTCTTACATCTTCATTTATAATTTTAAATCGTTCCAATGGAGCGTCTACTCCTTGTGTCTCTTCAAATTGTTCTGCAAGTTCAGCAATTTTACCATTTAAAAATTTATCTGAAAGTATAATTTTTGAAAGTCTATATTTTTTATTTTTTAAATATAATGGAACATAAGCTCTTTTCATATTTCCAGCTTTATCCTCGACTACTACAGTCGCTTTAAAATGGTCGTCTTGCACAGGCCATGCTAACAAAGCTATATAATACCCTTCTTTATAAAAAGGTTCCACTTTAAAATGTTTCTTATGATTTGATTCTATATATAATTCTTTTAAATTCTCATCTCCAGCTTGAAAAATAACAAGTGCCGAACCGCCACGAGATATTTTATATGAATTGTTAATAATATTTATCTGTGGTCTTTTCTTGTCAATTTTTAATTTAAAAGATTGTATCGCAGTGTTGCCATTTAAAAAATTCCACTTACTAGCATCTTGTGCCTGTACAATAATTTCAATCTCTTTATCTTTAATTGCGTATGCGCCCCGTGGCGGTTGTAGTTCCAAGTTGATGACTTTTTTAGGAGCAATCAGTCGGTTATATAGCAGTTTTGTGTCACCACTTTTTGTTCGCATTATCACTTTATATGATTGAATGCCACTAGCATCTTCCATTTTCAATTGTAATGGTTTTTTAAGATTCCAATAGCCGTTTGTTTGTAAAGTTATCGAAGGAACATTCCGTTCAAATGTTGCAGAAAAATAAACATATAATCCACCCCCCACTAGTAATAGCATTACAAATAATACACTCAGTGAAGATTTATTTCTCTTGTTTCTCAAATTATATTTCCTTAATTGATTTTAAAATTTTATTGTTTTCATCACTTTTATAAAGAATAACTTCTTTTACATGTACTATCTTGAGTAATTCTTTTTGTACTTTTTCAACATCTCTTTGCGTTGCACCTGTACTTTTTAAATCTTCGTTTGATATGTACACCTTTATGACTTGTGCATCAGCACTCTGCACCATAGTTTTGTACATCAAAGATTTTAAACGAAACAAAGCCAAAGAATCTCTTTTTTGCAAAAACTCTTTACATGTAACATGCTCAGCTTTGAGTGTTATAAGTTCACTAGCAATAGCAAAAGCTGTACCATTACATGTAACATTAAAAAAGCCTTCTGTAAACTCTAAAAGACCTGCGAAGAGTGCTGTTGCCATTTTTTTGTTTATTGCAATATCATTTTTTTTCAAGGCATCAAAAAGGGCAACACTATCAGGCTGCACTTCAATTATCAAATCAGCTGAAGCGGGAATGTTTTCTCTTCTTTTTTCATACCAAGGTAAAAAAGAAAATTTAGCATCAATCTCTTGTGTCACTACCAAGGAAACCTTTTTATGTTCACTCAATATATACGAGTATAAAGCATTCGCATTCGCAAATGAATTATTATCTGTTATTATCACAATATACTTTGCATTTTTTACATCATTAAAAGCTATCAAATGTCTACTTTTTAAATAAAATTATATACTATTTTTTATTCATCTTGTAAACATATGCTAAAACTTCAGCTACTGCACTGAACAATGCCTCCGGAATAGGCTTGTCTACATCCACCTCTTTATAAAGACTTCTTGCCAAAGGAGGATTCTGGAGAATGTGTACATTGTTTTCTCTAGCAATCTTTTTAATCTGTTGTGCAATGTTATCTACACCTTTAGCAATAACCAAAGGCGCATGCGATTTTTCTTCATCATACTTTATGGCAACGGCATAATGAGTGGGATTGGTTATAACCACATCGGCATTTGGCACCTCTGCCATCATTCTTTTTTTAGATGCTTCCATTTGAATTTGTCGAATTTTTGATTTAATGAGCGGATCGCCATCCATATTTTTCATCTCATCTTTTATCTCTTGTTTTGACATTTTTAATCCGTCAAAGTATTGTTTTCTTACTATAATAATATCAATAATTGCAAAAATAAAAATAATAAAGAGCATGACAAACGCAATCATTATCATTTTGTCCTTCAGCCACATCAGTTGGTCATGTAAACCAAAAAGTGCGACGGTCGGCAACTCTTCAATAAAATAAAAGAAAACCAGAAAGCCAACGCCTAAAGTTGTAAAAGATTTCAGCGTTATCTTCACACTTTCAATTAATTTTTTTAAAGAAAAAAGATTTTTTGTTCCCTTAATCGGGTCAATTTTCTTAAAATCCGGCATAATAGCTTTTGTAGTAAATAAAAATCCAAACTGTGCCAAGGCAGCAATAACACCCGAAATTGCTACAGCAAGAGCCAAAGGTAAAACCATCAACAAAAATTCTTTGATAGTCACTATAGCAATATCCACAGCAAAAAGTTTATCTATTGGCATACCGATAAGGGAAAAGTAATATCGAAAAAGGTGAATCATATGATCTGCCATATAAGGAAAAAGCATCAATACAGCTAATATAGCTACAAAAAGTGTTATAACACCCGAGGCATCCTGTGATTTTGGAACATTTCCCTCTTCTCTGGCATCTTCTATTTTCTTGGGGGTGGGTTCTTCGGTTTTTTCAGCATCATCAGCCATAATTTATGACCTTTAATCCATTTTCATTGACAAATCAATCCAATTTGCTTGATGCACTAAAGCACCCGAGCTAATGGCATCTACACCTGTTTTGGCATAAGATTCAATGGTATCAAGCGAAATATTTCCACTGGCTTCTAAAAGAATATGCGGATAGTTTTCATTTCTAAAAGCAACAACTTCTTCTACTTGCGCCGGTGTCATATTATCACACATTACAATATCTGCCTGCGCTTGCATAGCCTCTTGTGCTATAAAAAGTGTCTCAGCTTCAACCTCGATTTTTGCAGTAAATGGGATGGACTTTCTGGCATTTTTTATATAATTTTGTAAATTTTTGATTGTTTTTAAATGCGTGTCTTTTATCATCAAAGAATCATCAAGTCCCATTCTGTGATTAACAGCACCACCGCAACGCGTGGCATATTTTTCAAATATTCGCAACAGTGGTCTTGTTTTTCTTGTATCAAGCAATTTTACATTATAGGGTGTAATCACATCAACATATTTTCTTGTCAGTGTTGCTATAGAGCTTGCATGTAAAAGCATATCTAAGAGCGTTCTCTCACAACGAAGCAGTGTATGAGAATCTGCTTCAACTGTGGCTATTGTTTCACCACTTAAAAATGTCTGTTTATCAGATTTCATCCATGTCACAGAAAAATTTTCTAGCTTTGCCAAGATATCAACATATTTTTGCCCAGCAACAACACCATTACTTTTTGCAATAATTTTAGCACTTGCAGGGATGGAAGGTTCTACTAAAGCATATAAATCGCCACGACCGACATCTTCAGACAAAGCTTCTTTTACAAATTGTTCTATCATAATGCCAACATTCTCTCTAGTGCAATTTTTGCCCATTTTTGTGTTTTTGGATCAACTTCTATTTCGTTAATCGGTGCACCCTCCTCAATAGCTTTGAGTGTAAGATAAACATCTTCAAGAGTTGTTTCATTCATTGTCGGACATTCCGGTTTTGTGGAGCTTAAAACATAGGTATTTTTTGCTCGTAAACGATTTACCATATTAAACTCTGTACCGACTGCTACTTTTTGTTCAGGTGCTAACTCTGTAATGTATTTAATCAATTGTGATGTTGAACCTACAAAATCACTTGCATCACAAATAGCCGGATCACACTCAGGGTGTGTCGCAATTAAAATTCCAGGAAATTTTTTACGGTAAAAAGCAATATCATCAAGCGTAAAAAGCTGATGCACCGAACAAAAACCGTCATAACAGATAATGTCAGCATCTTTTGGATCGCCCTCTTGCCCAATTACCATTGATTTGAGTCCCATTTGATTGGCGATATTTTGACCTAAACATCTATCAGGAACAAAAAGAATTTTTTTGCCTTCACTCAAAGCCGTTGTAATGATTTTTTTAGCATTAGCACTGGTGCACACCATTCCTCCCATCTCTCCGACTTTTGCTTTGACATCAGCATTGGAATTTATATAAGTAATAGGCAAAATATTTTCTTTTTTTATGCCATTGTCTTCTAAAAATTTCACCGAATCATCATAATAAAGCGAGTCTATCATGCGTGCCATTGCACAGCAAGCTATTTTTGGCATCACTACTCGTTTATTTGGAGAAAGTACTTTGACACTCTGCCCCATAAATCCAACACCGCAAAAAAGTACATATTCAGAATCATCTGCCATAGTTCTCATTGCAAGTTCAAGTGAATCACCTGTTATGTCGGCAAGTTCAAACACTTCATCTCGTTGATAAAAATGCGCAACAACCGTTACACTCAGTTTTTCTTTTAGTCTTTGTATCTCGTTTTTTAATTCTTCATTGGTTAATTTCAAAAAATAAATCCTCAAATTATTTACTATCGCAATTATATCAAAATATATTTAGCATAGAAACTGTAGAATGTCATCACTCAAATAATTTAAGGAAATTTATGGATTTTTTATTTAATATTAATGTGCAGTTTTATATTGCAGCATATCTTATAGGTGGTATTCCCTTTGGTCTTTTACTCGCAAAACAATTTGCGGGCGTAGATGTAAAATCAGCAGGAAGTGGTAGTATTGGTGCAACAAATGTTTTAAGAGTCGTAAAAGAGACTAATCCTGCCTTAGCAAAAAAGCTTGGTATCACAACACTCATTTTAGATGCACTCAAAGGTGTAGCTGTTTTAAGTGTCGCTTATTTTATAGGACTTGATACATCAGTATTATGGGCTATTGCAGTTTTAGCAGTTCTTGGGCACTGTTTTTCCCCTTACCTTGGTTTTGAAGGCGGAAAAGGCGTTGCTACTGGCATGGGTGTTATGATATTTATGCTTCCATTTGAAACACTTATAGCATTAGTCGTTTGGCTTGTTATGGCAAAAACAGTCCGTATCTCTTCAGTTTCATCACTTACAGCCGTTCTATCACTGCTTGTTTCAAGTTTCATCATTCATCCGAATATGTTTCATGCCCCTGTTATTTTTATTGTATTTATTTTGTTTTACAAACATATTCCTAATATTATCCGTGTCATCAAGGGTAAAGAAAAAAGAGTCATCTAATTTGAAAATTCATATAGAAGATTTAACCTTTTCATGTATTATAGGTATTTTAGACTTTGAAAGAAAAGATAAACAAGAAATTATCATTAATGTAACCATTGATTATGAATTTAAAGATGACTTCATTAATTATGCAGAGCTTGCAGAATTTATAAAATTTACAATGATAAATGAGAAGTTTTTACTCATAGAAGATGCTCTTCGTAATCTAAGTATTCAACTTAAAAATAAATTTTCAAAAATAAACACCCTTCATCTAAAAATCACGAAACCATCAATTTTACCCGACTGTATGGTAAGTGTCAGCGATACCGTGTACTTTAATTCTTAATTATAACTTCAATTTTTTTTAAAAAAAATTGAAAAAAACTTTAAAGTAACCTAAAATTATGCTATTATTCCACCAAATATTTAAGCACAGGAAAGATGAATGCGTATTCTGATTATAGAAGATGAAGTTACATTAAACAAAATGTTAGCAGAGGGACTCAAAGAATTTGGTTATCAAAGTGATGTTGTTGAGACATTAAAAGATGGTGAATATTACTTAGACATTAGGAACTATGACTTAGTTCTTATGGACTGGATGCTTCCGGATGGAAATTCAGTTGATATCATAGGTGATATAAAATCAAAAACTCCAAAAACAGTTGTTGTTGTTGTTTCAGCAAGAGATGATAATGAAAGTGAAATCGAAGCATTGCGTGCCGGCGCAGATGATTACATAAGAAAACCATTTGATTTTGATGTTTTAATTGCTCGTATTGAAGCGCGTTTGCGTTTTGGCGGAAGTAATATTATTGAAATCGAAGATTTAACTATTAATCCTGAAGAAGAAAAGATTACATACAAAGAGACAGAAATAGAGCTTAAAGGGAAACCTTTTGAAGTCCTTACACATCTTGCTCGTCACCGTGACCAAATCGTTTCTAAAGAGCAATTATTAGATGCTATTTGGGAAGAACCAGAACTTGTTACTCCAAATGTTATTGAAGTTGCCATTAACCAAATTAGACAAAAAATGGACAAACCTTTATCTATTACAACTATAGAAACAGTACGCCGTCGTGGGTACCGTTTTTGTTTTCCAAAAGAAGTTTAATTAAACTCTAAAATGATATAATCTCATAAATATATTTATGAGGTTTTATCATGTTTTTTACTCGGAGTATTCGAGCCAACTTTCTTATTCAACTCATCTTTGCATCAGTCACACTCATAATAATTTTTTCATCTCTTTTATATTTTTATATAGAAAAGTCAATTTATGATGATAAAAAAGCAGAACTTATACAATATGCTAAGAATATTTCCACTTATAAATCAGTTTTTCAGACTGATGAAGCTATGCCAGAAAATTTTTTCTCTTTGAGTGTTGGAATCATATACTTAAAAAAGACAAATACACAAATGGATGTTTATGAAAAAACAGAAAATAAGCATACTTTTCTAACACTAATATATCCATTTAATCTTGATAACAAAAGTTACCTTAAAATCACAAAAGATATAACACAAACAAAACATCTTCTTCACAAAATCTTAAGATACATCTTTATAATCAATATAGCCAGTGTACTTCTTGTCATAGTTTATGCCATAACTTTGTCTAAAATGTTAGTGGCTCCCATACAGACACTTACAAAAAAGCTCTCTAATATGAATGAGCATTTAATAAAAGAAATTGACATCCAAAAACTTCCAGAGGAATTTGAACCTTTAGGTGAGACACTTAATCATTTAATTTCCAGAATTCAAAATTTCGTCAAATATCAAAAAGAACTTTTCATTGGAACGGCACATGAGCTTAAAACACCTCTTGCTGTCATAAAACTTAAAAACCAAGTTACTCTTATAAAAAAACGCTCTGCCGAGGAGTACATTGAAGCTATCCAAACAACAAACAAGACTGTCGATGAAATGAATATCATTGTCTCAAATATACTCAATATAGGACGCCAAGAAGGTGCACAGCTCGACAAACCAGTAGAAGTGGATGTCATAAAGTTTTTAAAACAAAAAGCAAATGATTTTAAACTTCTTGCTGAAAATGAAGGCAAGGAATTACACATGCGTTTTAAACCAGACGGATTTATGGCAACATTGCAACTCAGTCTTTTAAACCAGATTATTCAAAACTTTTTACAAAATGCTCTTAAATTCACCCCTAAAGAGAAGTCAGTAACACTTACAAGTTCTCAAGATGATGTTGGACTGCTTATAAAAGTTATAGATGAAGGATGTGGCATTGATGATACTGTCGATTTATTCGCTCCTTTTAAACGACAAGGAAACAAATCTGGTGTAGGACTTGGTCTTTTTCTAGCAAAAAGTGCTGCAGATGCCTTAGGAGCAAAGATTACAATTAAAAATAGAGAAGACGGAATTGACGGAACAATTGCATCATTACAACTCAATTCTAAACTATCGTGCACAATTCCAAGAAATGCGTGAAAATTCAAAAATAATAAAGCTTTAATTTGCTATAAATCGTCAGATAAAAAATAAGTATAGAATATAAGGTTTTTGAATATGGCTCTAATTATTAATGATGAATGTATTGCATGTGATGCATGTAGAGAAGAATGTCCTACGCTAGCAATCGAAGAAGGTGATCCAATTTACTATATTGACCCTGACAGATGCACGGAATGTGTCAGTATTTATGACGAACCTGCTTGCATATCTGTCTGTCCAGTTGACTGTATAGTCCCAGACAAAGATAATGTTGAAACAATAGCGGAGCTTCAATTTAAATATAAAAACTTAGAAATAGAAGAATAGCGCCTTGGCAAAGCGCGTTGCAATCATAGACATTGGTTCTAACTCAGTGAGTATGGTAGTATATGAAAAAGTATCTCGTTTTGCATTTCATTTACTCCACGAAGAAAAATCAAAAGTCAGAATTTCTGAAAATGCTTACAAACATAATGGAGCATTACAAGAGATTCCAATGCAAAGAACTTTTGACGCATTAAGTGATTTTATACAAATCAGTAATTCTTTCAAAATAAACAAACTTTTATGCGTGGCAACATCAGCCCTAAGAGATGCTTCAAACAAAAAAGATTTTTTGCAGAAAGTAAAACATAAACTTAAACTCAATATTAAAACAATTAGTGGAGAAGAAGAAGCCTATTTTGGTGCCATTGCCTGCGCAAATCTTTTACCCACGCAACACAATGCATTAGCCATAGATATAGGTGGAGGTTCCACTGAACTTGCCTTTATAGATAAAAACAATGTATCACACCCTTTATCATTAAAACTTGGTACAGTGCGTCTTAAAGAGCTATTTTTTGACTCTAATGATATGAAAGGTGCCATTAAATATATTGATAAACAGTTAGAAATGCTCCCGATGGAAAAGATTGAGACATTAATTGGGATTGGTGGAACATTTCGGGCAATATCAAACTCAATCATGAAACAAGAAATGTACCCGTTAAATAAACTTCACGCATATACATATGACATAACAATATTTGAGAAGTTTATAGAAGAGCTTTTAAATAGTAAAAATACTAAAGAGCTCAAAAACCTTTTTATTAACAGTAATAGATTTGATGTTATAAAACCAGGTACACTTATTTTGCAAAGATTGATTAAAAAGGTAAATATCTCTAAAATCGTTACGAGTGGCGTTGGTGTTAGAGAAGGCGTATATTTGGCAGACTTGTTACGAAACTCCAAGCATAAATTTCCTCACAACTACAACACTTCCGTGCGTTATTTACTAGACTCACATGTACAAAATAAACAGTTTTCAAATAATTTAAACTTACTCAGTAAAAAGATATTTGATGTAACTTATGAGTATTTTGGTATAGAGTATAAATACCGATACAACCTTGCATTAGCAGCGAAGCTTTACCCTGCAGGAAGCAGTGTACACTTTTATTCACAGAACAAGCATACATATTATTTGATACAAAGTGCCTTGGAATATGGGTTTACGCATCAGGATATTATGCTTATAGCCACATTAACAAAATATGCTAAGAACAAGCTTCCTTCCACGACACATTTACAACTCTACAAAAAACTTCTTCCTCAAGAAAGAGTTACAAAAATGCTAAGTTATTTGCTCTCTTTAAGTATTGCACTGCTAAGTCACAGACCAAGAAACTTAGATTTTGAGTTAAGTTTTGAAGGGAATACTTTACATGTAAACTCGCATAAAAAGCTATATTTATCCAAAGAATCAGTGAAGAAACTAATATGTGAACACAGAGATTTTAAAGTATTATTTTAAAATCTCTGTCCCATTGTAAATTCAAAGGCTGATGTTTGATCCCCTGCTTTAGGGCTTATTGGACGAGCAAACATTAACTGAACGGGTCCCACTGGTGAAAACCACTCTATTCCAGCACCATATCCTGCACGAGAGATATTGTTTGTCAATAAATTGTTTGTAATGTTGTCTGAGATTGTTCCCCAATCAAGAAATGTCACTAAACGCATTTTTGCTTTTGGTATTAAAGGTAAACTTAGCTCAAGATTATTAGAAAATGTTTGTGTTCCACCAACTCTTCTAATTCCATCAGTTGCTGTTGCATCGGCTACTGTGGGCGAAAGAGAGTATGACTGATATCCTCTCACACTTCCTATACCACCCATATAAAATTTTTCAGCTAATGGAATATAACCATTGTTAATTAAAGTATAAAATCGTGCTTTATACCTAAAAATAGCATCAAATCCCAATAAATCTTCTAGTCCATAATATTTAGCAAAATTAGTTCTAAATTTTATAAAATCAGCTGTTCCACCAAGACCTGCTTTCTCAATACTTTGTGATAGTGTAAATCCCTTACGCGGTAAGTAATAATCATCAGTATTATCCCATTTGAGGCTCATGGTCACACCACTTTTTGTGTAAGATTCAAATTGATTTACTCCACCATATACACTGGCATTAAAATCATTTCCAAAAGTATAACTGTTACTTGAATAGCCATAGCCCATATATCCACTAATGTGACGAGTAAACCTATACCCTACACCCATTGACAGACCAGTACTCAAAACAGAATAATCTATGTAGTCATAAGCAGAATGATAAATAGAAAAATTACCACTAAAGTCACTATCATTTAATCTAGGATTTGAAATATTAAAAGAATAGTTTTGTGTTGTTTGAGATTTTTCTGCTTTTACGCCTACATTAATACCAGACCCCCAAATATTTCTGTCATTCACACCTATACTTATCAAAAGACCGCCATCGCTGCCATATCCACCACCAAGTTGGATATTACCTGTTGGGGCTTCTTTCACTTTCACAATTAAATCCATAGTCTTATTGTTAATTCTTTTTTCTTCTATAGTATTGCCGTCAAAAAATCCAAGTCTTCCTAAAGCACTGCGAGAATCTGTCAAATCTGTTAAAGAGTAGATATCACCCGGTGCCAAATATAATTCTCTACGAATTATTCTATCAAGCGTTCTATTATTGCCTGAAATCAATACATTTCTTATTTTTACTTTATCACCGGGCATCACTTTAAAAACCACTTTAACAGTGTGATTCTTTTTGTCTTTTTTCAAATCAGGAACAACTTGCACAAAAGCATACCCCAAGTCAGCTACAAGTGTTTTAATCTTTTTAGAATCATCTCTAAAAGTTTTTATATTGAAAGTTTTACCTACTTCGAGTGATATTACATCTTGTAGCTTTTTATCGTCAATAACATGTTTTACCTGATTAATAACAACTTTACTAATTTTATAAGGCTTCCCTTCAGAAATTAAGTAACTCATATCGGCACTATAGTTGTCAAAATCTATTCTCACGAATGGTTCATCAACCTTGGCATCCAAATAACCATACTGCATATAATAATCACGAATTCTCAAAGGATCATACTCTAAGTCTCTTAAGCTCATTTTTCCATTATTTCGACCCCAAAACCAACCCATAAACTGTTTTTCTTTATTTGCAATTACATCATTAAAATCATCTGAATCCAATCCATATACACCACTATATTGAAGCTTTTTTATAATAATTTCTTCACCCTCATTGACAACAAATGTAACTTTTACACTACCGTTTTTCAAATACTTTGTCTCAACTTCTACAACACTATCAATTTTACCATCTTTAGATATCGCATCAATAATTCGTTTTTTGGCAGCTTCGAGTTTTTTTTCATCATATAAGCTTCCTTTTTTTATTTGAATAACAGAATCTTTAACATCCTCATCACTCTCTTTCCAACCCTTGAGTTCAACTTGAGAAATAATAGGTTTTTCTTTAAAATAAAAAGTTAATTTTCCATTTTTGCTAAATTCTGTCCAAATATCATTAAAATAACCTTGGTCAAAATATTTTTTGATAGCCTTATCTACCATCTCTTCATCAATATCATCACCCTTTTGAAAGCTTAGCATTCTCAATGCAACTGGCTTAGAGAGGTGAATAAGCCCATTATATTCAATTGTTTTAACTACCCGCGCGTATATGTTTGTTGTAAAAACAACCAATAAAAAAGATAAAAATATTTTCATTCAACTTCCATTTAAAAAATTAGTAAAGATTTTACCCATTATGAGGTTAATATTAAGTAAAACGAGGCTGAAATTTTTACATTTTTAAACAAACTTTCTTGTTAAATATTGCAATTTTCTTGCAAAAAAGTGCTACAAAGACGGTATAAAAGAACACGAAATATTTCAACAACTTTAAAGGACATTATGTCCTTTGAACTCTGTAGCCAATAATTAACAGACGCTTTATCCTTCTAATATGATATTTATTGCAAAAAAGGACATCTGATATTTAAGAATACTAATATAGCTATCAAATTTCATAAACAATCAAAAAGTAGAACAAGAATTGCTTAACAATGCGAAAAAAATAATATTGAACTTTGGTTTACGACACCTTATGCACCAGAATTTAATCCTATTGAAAGAGTGTATGGAGTTTTTTAGGATTGTTTTGCTATTATATTTTATATGATTTGAAGATTGGGCTCTTTCACAGTCTCAAAGATAGCCAATAAGTAGCCTAGCGGCGACTTATTGGCTATCTTTGACCGTTGTGTGCATGTCAAATATCTCTAGCATTTCCAAATTCAGCAGTTTTGTAAAAAAAATGATAAAATGCAATACTAATGTAAAATATATCTATACAATTAAAAATTAAATGCAAACAAGGAAAATATCTATATGGCTGATTATTCAACTTATGATAAATCTGAACTTTTAAAAGTCATTACAAGACTAGAAAAAGAGTTAAAAACTAAAAAATATGGACTTGTTTGGGATAGTGAAAAAGAGCCTGAACAGGTTGTTCTCGATTGTGAAAATAATTTACCTATTTTAAAAAGAATAAAATCTAAAGAGATTAAAACAAATGACAATGATGATAATATTTTAATTGAAGGTGATAATTATCATGCTTTAACTGTATTAAACTACACTCATAAAGAAAAAATTGATGTGATTTATATTGACCCACCATATAACACAGGACAAAAAGATTTTATATATAACGATAGATATATTGATTCTGAACATAGTTATAAACATAGTAAATGGCTTAGTTTTATGGAGAAAAGATTAAATCTTGCAAAAAATTTATTGACTAAAGATGGTGTAATATTTGCAAGTATTGATGACAATGAATACCCGCGGTTGATATTGCTTTTTGAAAAATTATTTGGTGAGAAAAATGTAAAAACTATCGCTGTTAAAATGAGTGAATCTAGTGGCTTAAAAATGGGGGCAGTTTTAAAAAATGGTACTATTCCAAAACTAAAAGAATATATTGTAATTGCTAAGCTAGGAGGAATAAAAAATATTTATTTAGACAAAATTCCAAAAGAAGCTTGGGATAGTGAATATAATATTTTTTTAGAAAACTTCACAAAAAAAGATAAAAAGATTATTGATAAAATATCTCAAAAAGAAAATATTGTTGATAAGGATATTAAAACTGTTGATACAATTTCTCAAAATATATTAATGGTTAGTGTTAGCAAAAAACTAAAAGATTTAAAAATAACTGCAAAAGATAAAGAACAATGGTTATTTAAAAATGCTTATAGAATATGCCAATGTGTTTCATCGGCAAGTGTATTAAAACTTACTAATGAAAAAAAAGAATATGATAATAATGATTTATTTTTTGTTAAGTCATCAACGGGATTACTTTATTTTGCAAGAGCAACATTTTCAGAAGATTCAAAAAAACCAAGAGTACAAATGATTTTTGCAGAAGACAACCTTACTCAACACCCTGGGGATTTTTGGTCAGATATAAAAACTACTGGTCTTGATAATGAGGGTAATGTAGATTTTAAAAATGGTAAAAAACCAATGAAATTAATCCAAAGACTTATAAGGTCAATCAAAAAAGAAAAAATTACTGTATTAGATTTTTTTGCTGGTAGTGGTACAACAGGCGAAGTAGTATTAAAATTACAAGAAGATACAAATATAAACTTTATCTTGTGTACAACAAATGATGATAAAGAAGCAATTTGTAGTAATGCAACTTACCCAAGATTGAAATATGCAATAAATACCTATGGTGGAAATCTACAATATTTCAAAACTGACTTTGTTAAAAAAACAAAAAATCGTGATCAAGTTAAAATAAATTTAACTAAAAAATGTACTGAAATGCTATGTGTAAAAGAAAATATTTTTAATATTACAAAAGAAGAAAAAGATTATAAAATATTTACTTCTAATAAAAATGATAAATTTTTATGTGTTTACTACAACTTTATAGTAGATAGTATTTATGATTTTATTAAAGATATAAAAGCTTTAGAAGGTAAAAAAATAGTTTATATATTTTCAATAGACAATGAAGCCAATAAAACTCTTTTTTCTGGAATCAGTACTTTAAAAGTAGAAGCTATTCCACAAAATATATTAAATATTTATAAGCAGTTAGTAAAAATAAATATTCCATTAAAAACAAATGTGATATTTACAGATTACAACAAAGCAAAGACTAAAATTTTTATTGATAAAGATAAAGATGATGGAGCGAGAGTTTTAAGAGTTGTTTTAGAAAAATTAATACAAAAAATATCACAAGACAACAGTGTAAATATTCTTAATACAAAAGGTAAAGAAGAAAAAACCACTGTATTAAATGATAAGTTATATAATCAAAATATAATTACGCAACTAGATTGGGAAGAAAATAAAACATTTTTAACAATAGGAAATGATGCTTCACATGGCGATTATGATGATTATGAGTTGAAACAAGTAGAAAAATTTTATAGACATGTTCAAACATTACTGAATAGCTATAATGTATAAGGCAATCAAATGAGTACAAAAATTTTAAAACAATATCAATCTGATGCGGTAGATGAGCTACTATTAAAAACTAACTTACTTTTAAACAAAAGTTTAGATAAAAAAACTATTGTATTTCAATCTCCTACAGGTAGTGGTAAAACATTAATGCTAACTGAATATATAGAGCAAATGATAAAAGATAATGAAGATGAAGATTTGTGCTTTTTATGGATGAGTATTGGCAAAGGTGAACTTCATAAGCAAAGTTACAATTCTTTAAAAAGAGAATTTCAAGGTTTTCCTAGTATTTATTTACTTGAAGAAGAATTTTTTGGCTCAAGAGAAGCTATTGAACAAAATGAAGTAGTTGTTGTAAATTGGGAAAAATTAAGAGCAAAAGATAATAAAACTAATGAGTGGAAAAACACCTTAATGAAAGATAAGGAAACTACAAACTTTAAAGAACTTATTAGAAATACAAAAGAAGAAAATAGAAAAATTATAATGATAATTGATGAAAGTCATTCTAATTCTGCTAGTGAAAGGGCTATTGAATTAAGAGATATTATTAATGCTGATATTACAATAGAGATGAGTGCTACACCTGTTTTAGATGGAAATGAATATAATGAAAAAGTAACAGTAGATCCAAATGAAGTTATTGATGAGGGGATGATTAAAAAAGAGATAATCATCAATCAAGATATTGATAAAATTGATGATGATGAAATTACATCGCAAGAACTTGTTATGCAAGTTGCATTTGAAAAAAGAGAAGAGTTACGACAGCTTTATAAAAAATATGATCTTGACATAAATCCATTAGTTTTAGTTCAATTACCATCTAGTGATGCAGGTGATGATAAAAAAGAGTTTGTAGAAAGTTTTTTGGCTCAAAAAGGTATGGATAAAGAAAATAAACAAGTAGCGGTTTGGTTAAATGATGAAAAAGTGAATAATGAAAGTGATTTAGTTATTCCAAATGACAGTGAAGTAAATTTTTTAATTTTTAAAATGGCTATTGATACAGGATGGGATTGCCCAAGAGCATCAATTTTAGTTCGTTTTAGAGAAACCAAGAGTGAAACTTTTGAAATACAAACAATAGGTAGAATCCTTAGAATGCCTGAAGCAAAGCATTATGAAGATGATAATTTAAATAAAGGTTATATATATACAAATATAAAAAGTCTTGAAGTTAAAAGAGAAACTTATAATCCAAATATTATAAAATCTGAAATTGTAAAAAGAAAAGAGATTTATAAACCATTAAATTTAAAATCATATTATAGAAATAGAGTTGATTTCGGTGATATTACAGCATTGAGTTTTTTTCAAGTTTTAGATGAAGTGTTTTGTAAAGAATTTGGATTAAAATTAAATGAGTTTGAATTACTAAATGAAAATCTAAAAAAAGTATCAAAAATTATAAATATTGAAGATTTAGATAATCAAGATGAAATTATGCTAAACAAACCTCTTGATGTGAAAGAATTTGATAAATTACCTGAACATATTACAACAGGCAAAGAAGCAGATTTATTTTCAGAATCTACAATAATGAAAGCGAATTTATCACAAGATGATTTATTTCATGCTTTTGAATTGTTAATTAGAAATAATCTTAATGGCTTTGCATATAAAAGATCAATAGGAACTTTCAAATCTGCATTATATAGATGGTTTAAAAGATATTTAAATATCAATCTTACGGGGAATGGTATTGTATATATTCAAAATATTGTATTAAACAATGCAAACACTTTTAATATATTATTTGATAAAGCAATTAATACATACAAACCAATCAAAGATGAAGAAATAAATAAAAAAATTGAAGAGATTGAAGAGTGGAATAAATCATGGGAAATATCCCAAACCAGAAATTTAAACCCTTATACATATACATCAGAGTACGAAAGAAGAGATAACAATAAAAAAGAATACTTTAATAGTTTTAAATTAAATTTAATAACTCCTTGTAGATTAAATATTGATAGTGATATAGAAGTAGATTTTATTAAATATTTAGATAATAAATCTGATAAAGTTGAATGGTGGTGGCAAAATGGTAGTGAACATATGTCATTGAATTTTGGAATAAAATATAATAAAAAATCTACATTTCAACCAGACTTTATAGTATCATTTAAAGATGGTAGAATTGGTATTTTCGATACTAAAGCAAGTGGATTTAATGAAGATGATAATAAATTAAAAAGTGATGCTTTACAACAATATATTAAAGAAGAAAATAAAAATATCTTTGGTGGGTTAGTTATAAAAGAAGGACAACATTTTAAAATAAATACAAAAGAAAACTATACATCTTATAAAGAAAATCAAAAAGAATGGGTGTACTTTGAAGATTTAATAAAATAAATATTGTGAAGTTACATATCGAGCATACAACAAAAGGTTAATTTATGAGTGAATAGAACAGTAATTACAGGAGCTGCTATTGCATTAACAATTTCCTTGATTGGATACTCAATGTTCAAAGATTCAATGGCTTGAATAGGTTATTTATTTATTGTCCCAGCTGGTTTTTTGGGTGCAACAAGCTATGGGTTAAGTATAAAATCAGAAATATCAATTTCATACGATAGTGTTATTATTAATTCAATATTTTTTACAACAGTTGGTATAGAAATAGTCCAATTTATATTATGTTTTACAGTTATGTATTGTGGTTGGTAAGATATATACTAACAAAAAAACTTTCCCTAAAACTCCATAAAGATTATAATTATGGTATAATTTAAGCATGATATTTGAATATGATGAAAATAAAAGCCTTATTAATAAATCAAAACATGGTATTGATTTTAATCAAGCAAAAGAGTTATGGAATGATTCATACTCTTTTGAAATACCATCTCCACAAAGTGAAGATGAGCATAGGTTTTTAGTCCTAGGTCAAATCAACTCAAAAAACTACACTGCAATAATTACATACAGAGATACAAATATTAGAATTATTTCAGTTCGAAGATCAAGAGAGAAGGAGAAAAAACTTTATGAAAGCATCAGAGCTAGATAAAATTTTTGATGAAAATCAAGATGATATTTTAGAATATTTTGATACATCAAAAATCAGAATGATAAATGAAGAACCTAAACGAGTAAATATTGATTTCCCATCTTGGATGGTCCAATCTTTAGATAGAGAAGCAAAACATATTGGGGTTAGCAGACAAGCTGTTATCAAGATGTGGTTGTCTGAAAAACTTCAAGGTTTAAACTCAAAAACAGCAAGTATATAACAATACACTAAAAAGTTTGGATAAATTTTATTAACTATTTTAAAAGGTTAATTTATGAGTGAATAACTTTGAATATTTCTTGGGAAAATTTATTTTAGCATTTATATTGAGTTGGATAGTATCATTTTTACTAAATAAAGAGACTTATTTAAAAATGGAAAAACGAATACGAACCGTCAAATGATGTAAGAAATGAAAGAAAATTGATAAAATAATAAATGCGGAATCAGATTAGGCTACTTTAAAAGTGGTTTTTAGAGATTCCAAAAATTAGAATTTTACTTCATGGACACTATTGCCATCCTAGACTAAACTAGTGATTACCAGCGAATAAAAAAATGGTACAAATTACATTTAAAGCCCTTATTTACGATACTAAGGGTTAATATTAAATAAATTTAGTATAATTTTGCAAATTAATATAAAGAATAGACATGAACATAGCAATAATTGGATTGGGTTTAATGGGTGGTTCACTTGCCCTTTCTTTAAAAAAACAACATTATGTTAACTCCATTGTAGGATATGATCATAATGAAAAGCACAAAGAGGATGCACTCTGCCTTGAATTGGTAGATAAAATTGTCTCTTTTGAAGAACTAAAAGTATATGATGTTATTTTTCTTGCCATTCCTGTTAATGGTGTTATAAATACACTCAAAGAACTTACAGATGTCAATGAAAATACTACTATTATTGACCTTGGTAGCACAAAAGAAAAAATTGTTGCTTCAGTACCGCCAAAAATACGCAAAAACTTTGTAGCTGCACACCCTATGACGGGAACTGAAAATTTTGGTCCACATGCCGCTGTTGAAAATCTCTACTATGATAAGGTGGTCGTTTTATGTGATTTGGAAGAGAGTGGAGAGATTCAAGCAAAAGTTGCAAAAAAAATATTTAAATCACTTCATATGAAAAAGTATTTTATGAAGAGCCATGAGCATGACCGCCATGCAGCGTTTATTTCGCATATGCCTCATGCTATTTCTTACTCACTTGCCAATACTGTTTTAAAACAAGAAAATAAACACAATATTTTAGCCCTCGCTGCGGGTGGGTTTCGTTCCATGAGCCGACTTGCAAAGAGTTCGCCTTATATGTGGGAAGATATTTTTAGACAAAATAAGGAAAATTTACTTGAGGCAATAGAATTGTTTGAAGCAGAATTAACAAACCTCAAGCAAAACATCAAAAATGAAGAGTGGGACAAAGTCCATCAAGAGATGGCAAATGCCAATAAACTGCACGATATCCTAGACTAAGATATATCGTACTTTTTCAGTAATTCTTTTACAATCTTTTTATCTATTTTCTCTTTTTTTGAAGAGTAAAGATTAGCCTCTAAAATATCTACTATTTTTTTCACAACTTCATCTTTATCTTTATATGGCAACAGTTTTATAAGTAATAGCTTTTCATCATTTAAATTAAAAGTTTTCTCATTTTTGAAAAATTTCATAGGCTTTATAAACAACATAATGACTATACCCAACACCAAGCCTACAATGAATGCTAGCGCAATCCAAACGCTATTGATGGCTGTAACGCCATTGTTTACATGTAACGCTTTTGCAGGTACAGAACTTGCACTTTTTATATTAAGTTCACTTTTTTTCACTGCACCAATTACTTTAATATGAATTGGCTCTGTAGAAATTTTTTCAACTTTTTTTGTTTTTAAATTATAAAAAGTCAAAGAAAAAGGAGGTATCGTAAAATTTCTGTCCGCTACAAAAGCCAATTTTTGTGTCAATGTATTGCCTTTAATATTTATTTTTTCATCAAATACATTGACACCCGATATATAAGGTTTGAAGCTTGTAATATCTTCTAAATTCCCGTCACCTACAACTTTTACTGTAATATTTACCGCTTCATTTGGTGTAATTTGTGTCTTGTCGGCTGTTGCACTTATCGTAAAATTTCCCACTATTTTTGCATTATTTGGCAAAGGCTTTGCCTTTACATGTACTGTATTAGAAAAATAACTTTTCCATTTTACCTGTGGCATAAAACTCCCCCAAACATCCCGTGAAGAAATTCTTGACGCAATTTTAAGTTGCGCAGGAGGAATAGTCAAATTTCCTTCTCTTTGCGGTGCGAGTCTATAACTTGCCTTTGTTATTATGAAATCACCCGCTTCGCTTCTTGTTGCTTTAGACTCTCCTTTTACCCAAAAGCCCTTAAAGTCTGGTGCTATAAATTTACTGTCAACGGCCTCTGCATCTTTTTTTTGTTTTAAAATAAGTTTCAATGTAAAGGGTTCGCCTACAAATAATTCTGTTTTAGAGGCAATAAGATTGAGTACAAAATTTGCATTTTTGTCTTGTACTGCAGGTTTTACTGTTACTTTCACACTGTTTGAGTGTTGTATCTTACCATCAATTTCGACACTCACAGGTGCAATCACACAACTTTTTTGTGGCATAAACTGATAACTTAAAACATAGCTTTTTTTATAGTCGTTGTTTATCATCTGAATACTTGTTTGAGAACTCGTTCCTAACACATTATTACCACATATTGTACTGATTACAGGCTTATTTACTTCACCGCCCCTAATCGTTAAAGTATATGTTGCCATCTCTCCACTGACAACACTTTTAGGGTAAACTTTTGCAACGACACTTGCATATATGCTCGTTACAAGTAAACTAAAAATTATTATTATTTTACCAAGGTTTTTCATTACTGTTTTCCTTCTTATTACTTTGGTTTAATCGGTACAAATACGTACTTTGCTCATGATTCAGCGTTTTAAGCCATTTTGCCTCTTCTGCATCACTCATTCTATTTTTCATTTTTGCAGCTTGTGCAGACTGCAAAGAAGAAGATTTTTTCTTATCTTTTTCATGCTTTTTCTTAGCTACTTCTTGTTGCTTGTCCGCCTTTTGCTTTTTCTTCTCATTCTCTTTTTTCTGTGAATTTTGCTTTTTTTGAGCATTTTGTTCTTGTTGTTTTTTTTCTTCTTCACTCGGTTTTTTAGATTTTCTTTGCGCACTCTTTGTGTTTTTTTTCTGTGAACCTTTGGAGCCTTTTTTCTCTTGAGAGTTTTTGTTCTCTTTAGAATCTTTTTTATTTTTTTCGTTTTTCTGGTTTTGCTTATTCTTTTGGTTTTTATTATCCTTTTTATTCTCTTTCTTTTTTTTATTTTGTTTGTTTTTCTGATTTTTCTTCTGTTTTTGCTTTTTTTGTTCTTTTTTCTTTAAAGCTTTTTTCACAGCTTCCAAATTCTCTTTTGTATCTTTATCTTCATGTAATTTTAAAGATTTTTCATAAGATGTAACTGCTTTTTTCAAATTTTTTTCATCAGCCATTTTGGCATAAGCATTTCCCATATTTGCAAAATTCTTTGCACGGGTAAGTTTATTATCAAAAGTTGCTTTTTCATAATTTTGTATTGCTTTTTTATATTTACCCTGTTTATACAAGGCATTTCCTGCATTATAATAACTTTCATTATGATTTGCATTTTTTGCATAATCATCATAAATTTTTGCCGATTTTTCATAATTTTTCTGCACATATGCTTTTTTAGCTTCATCTAAATGTATAAAATCCAATAAACCTGCATAAGAAGCTGAACTATTAAAAAGGAGCAAGCCTAGAATAAATAAAGAAGGTACTTCTACTTTTACACGCTTGCTCATTGATGATGTCGCAAGTAAAAGTAAAAAAAGAGCCAAGCCTAATGGATAATAAAACAGTGGTATGTATTTTTCTATCTCTTCAGATTTCAGTGCTTTTTTCTTGCTGTGACGCTCTATTTCACGAAGCATTGCTTTGACATCGACATCAGAGTTTACACCCTGAATATATACACCTCCTGTTTTTGTTGCTAAATCTGCAATTTTCTCATTTAATTTTGAAATAATTATTTTTCCATTTTGTTCTATAAATTCACCATTGTCAAGTTTTATAGGAGCACCTTGTGGTGTACCAACACCCAAAATAAAAACAGCTATACCGTGTTTCTTTGCAAATGAAATTTCTTTTGAAAAATCTTTTTTATCGCCACCATCACTTAAGATTAACAAATACTTTTTAGAATCTTTTTTAATACTTTTATCGACTACATGTAACATCGACATAAAATCTGTTCCCTGCTCTGTTATAGAATTCGTGTCAAGCTTTTTAAGTAAAAATGCCACAGCATCATGGTCAAAACTCAAAGGCGATACCAAATAGGAATTTTTTGCAAAAGCTATAACGCCGATACGCTCATTTGGTGCGAGTCTTAACAATTCTAATGCTTTTTGTTTTGCCAGTTTTAAACGGTTCGGGTAAACATCCGTTGCAAGCATAGAATCAGAAATATCCAAAGCTATCATGATGTCAGCACTTTTTGCCGTTATTTCAATCTTTCCGTCTTTTATCACAGGTCCAGCCAAGGCAATAGTCATTAAAACAGCAATAAGAAAAAAAAGTGCATTTCGTGCTTTGAGTGTCAGTGTCTTGGAAGAAACTCTGAGCTTTTGCATAACTTCTTTAGAAAAGAATGTTGCGTGCATCTCTTTTTGTGTAAGTAAAAGTCCAAAAAGTATCAAAATCAGTGGCAACATATAGTATAAAAATTCTGGATGTAAAAAACTCATAAGACACTCCCTCTTTTATTTCGTAAATACACATAAAACACTAAAGACAATAATCCTAAAAACAATGGATAAAAATAATAATATTTTTTATAAGAAAAGGTCTCATTTTTTATCTCTGATTTTTCCAGTTCGTCAATTTTTTTATATACTTCTTTGAGTTGCGAGGCATTTGACGCACCAAAAGCTACACCACCTGTCTCTTTTGCAATTTTCATAAGCACTGCTCTGTTATACTCTCCATTACCGCCAATACCAATAGGATAAACTTTTACACCCTCTTTTTTCGCCATATCCAACGCTACATCTAATGGAATTTTGTCTGCACCCGCCGTTGAGTAACCATCTGTCAATAAAATAGCCACTTTTGATTTTGCTTTACTCATTTTTAATAAGTTTACTCCCTGTGCCAAGGCTTCATATAAAGCAGTATACTTTCCGGCAATCCCTACTTCAAGCTGAGAAACTATACGAGAGAGTATATGTTTATCATAGGTCAAAGGCGAAGCGATGAATGAATAGGAACCAAAAACAACCAATCCTATATTGTCATTTTCTCTCTTATTGATAAAATCTTTGACTATTGACTTGACAACATCAAACCGTGACGCGTTAGGATTTGTTGGGTCAAACCCCCGTTCTTTCATAGAACCTGAAGTGTCTAATATTAAGGCTATCTCATGCCCATGTTTTGGTTTCAGTACATATGGTTCGTCTTTTACAGGGGACATCAGTGCCAAAATCATCATAACAATCGTTAACCATTTCAAGAAGAAAAGTAATTTTGACGCGGCAACATTATTTTTCATAAACTGTGCTGCATGTGGAAAGTAAATAGAAGGCAGTTTCATTTTGCACAAAAATGCACATGCAATAAAAAAGAGAAGTACAAAAAGTAATTTTGGAAATTCAAAATATAAGCCATCAAACATCTATCATATCCTTAAATAAATGAATAAAATGATTTGTATCTGCATCAAAATCTTCTACATCTTTTTTATATTTATACTCTTGTAATTTTTCCAACATATTTTCATACGCTTTTAAATGGCGTTCACTATCATCTTTAAATGTTGCTCCAAAAAATGTTAAATCATAGGCCGCTTTTTTTGGATTTGAATAATCAATAGTATTGAGTAATTTATAATGCTCTACTCTTTTATTATATTTTTTTTTATTTTTAACCCATTTATATGTCAAATAAGAAATGCCTAAAAGTATCAAAAAGACTAAAAGGCTTACTCCAATAAAATAGTACAAAGAGTACTCATGTATCTCTATTAATGGCTTTATATCATGCAAATGGATTTTATTTTGTTGTAAGTTCTGCATTTATCTGCCCTCAAATAATCTTCTTAATGAAACACCTATACTACTATCCGTATAAACCTTTATAAATCTAATTTGGTGTTTTCTAAATGTTGCATAAAGTTCTCGATCATGTACTAAAACTTTTTTTGCATACTCTTTAACTGTCTGTGTATTAAAATCACCTTCTAAAACAGCACCGCTTTCAGGATCTACTAATGAAGTAAAACCCATCTGAGGTGGTGTTTCTTCCATCCTGTCTCTTACAATGACAGCAACGACTTCATGTTTTTTTGCCAATAATTTAAAATCAGGTATTTCAAAAAAATCACCAACAATTATAATTAAAGACTTTCTCCTTAATCGTTTAAACAGTGTATTTGCTAAAACTTTATAGTCTGCTTTTTTGTTTAGTGGGTCAAAGTTCAAAATTTCATCCGTACTTTTATGCACTTGAAAAAGTTTTTTACTTGGTTTTGAAGAAGATTCTAATGTATCACTAAATATATAAGAACTCAGTAAATCTCCATTTTTAATGGTAGAAAAACTTAACATTGCTGTGATTTCCGCTATAACATCCTGCTTAAATCTTTTAGAACCAAAATAGACACTGCCGTTAAGCATTGAAGCTATAACAACATTCAATTCTCTCTCTTCACGAAATATTTTGATGTAAGGTTTTTGTAGTTTCGCTGTAATATTCCAGTCAATATGGCGAATATCATCACCGGGCATATATTCGCGAAGTTCTATAAAGTCATAGCCCTCACCTTGAAAAATGGACGGATTGTTTCCAACCATCTCACTAAAAACCTGACGGCGAGCCCGTACAAGTATTTTTTGCAATTTACTCATGAGAACGACCTTATGGTATTGCTACAGTTTCAAGCACTTTTTGAATGATTTCATCTGTTGTAATACCTTCAGCCTCAGCCTCATATGTAAGCACAAGACGGTGGCGCATCAACTCTTTTATGATATAAGCAACATCTACCGGTGTAACAAAATCTTTCCCACGCATAAATGCCATCGCCTTAACTGCTTTAAACATGTCAATACTCACACGCGGAGAAGCACCAAACTGAATAAATTCCTTTATATCTTCAAGTCCATACTCCTCAGGATGCCTCGTCGCATTGACAAGTTCTATCATATACTCCTCAACTTCTTCATCTACATGTATATCTCTTACCGCATTTTTCAGTGCCTCTAATTCGCTTTTATTTAATACCGGATTAATTGTCTCAAATTTTCCACTTGATATTCTTCTTGCGATTTCTAGCTCTTCTTTTTTTGTATTGTATCCGACAACAAGTTTGAGCATAAATCTGTCAAGTTGCGCTTCAGGAAGCTGATAAATACCTTCTTGTTCTACCGGATTTTGTGTTGCCATAACAAAAAACGGCAAGTCAAGCTTAAAGGTTGTATCACCAATTGTAACCTGTTTCTCCTGCATCACTTCAAGCAGAGCTGACTGGACTTTTGCCGGAGCACGGTTGATTTCATCTGCAAGCAAAAGGTTTGTAAATATAGGTCCTTTTTTTATTTTAAACTGATTGTTTTGAGGGTCGTATATTTCCGCACCTAAAATGTCTGAAGGAAGTAAGTCCGGTGTAAACTGTGCCCGTTTAAAATCCAACCCCAATGCTTTTGAAAGTGCATTAACGGTTGTTGTTTTTGCAAGACCGGGGACACCTTCTATAAGTATGTGTCCTTCACATAAAAGTGCAATTATTAGTGAATCTACCATCTTTTCTTGACCGACTACAACTTTTGAAACTTCATCTTTCACATTTTGTATTTTATTAAGCATTATTTACACCTCTAATTAACATTTCTTTTTATTCTTACTGTAAGTATATTCCCAAGAAGTAAATGATTACTAAATACCTAAATGTAATATTTTTGCAATTCCCTCTTTTTGTATCAAATCATTAAGCCTTTTTACAAGATTTTGCTTTGCAATTGCATATCCTTGAGAAGATTGCCCGACAAGATGTAGGACGTTTGAAGCCAATACTCTTTTTTTGTAGTCTTTTGTTATCAATGATATTTCAGCCCGCGCAAGAGTAAACCCATAAGCATTTGCTTTTTGAATTTTTGCTTGTATATAAATATCAAAATGCATTTTGGAGTCTGTTTTGTTAATAATAAATTTTTGTTCTGTTAAAGCACCTACAACTGGCTTGCCTAAACTTTTAACATTAGAGATTACCCAAAAACTTATATGCGCTAAAAGATATTGATATTTTTTATTAATTTCATTCATTTTTATAAGATTTTTTTTATCCTTAAAGTCTTTATTGAGTACTTTCATAACCACAAGTGCATTTTCTATATATCCAAAAGATTTTTGCATATTTTTATAAGTAGCCAACTGTTTCAGTACATCAGAATTTTCAATATTTTTTATATCATTATCGTAAATTTCAAATTTTTGGTCTATCTCGTTTTGTAATCCCTGAAACAACTTTTGCTTATTTACTTTAACAAGAGCGGCATATCTCTTAAACCCAAGTCTTGTTACATGTAATATCTCATATTCACTTATTCGTATTTTTGCAACATGACTTTGTGTTTTATTTACATAGGTAGCTTCAGAACTATTGACATGTCCCTCTTTTACAACTGTTCTTGCACTAAAATCTGATGAAAGTGAGACACTTAATGTAGAAACTATAAAACTCAAAGCATTGTTAATAGCATCTTGTTGATTTTCTCCTTCTCCAAGAGCAATAAGCTCAAAATTATTTGACTTTGGAGGATGACTAACCCAAATAGGCATTTCTGTTTTGGGTGTAACAACTTTTTGTTTTGAGGCACAGCCACTTATTAAAAATAAGCCAAAAATAAGAAAAATTATACTGAATTTATTCATCTACTTAACTGCTTTAGTGTTTTTTGTTTTTTTGTAATTAATGAATTAATACGAAGCATTGCTTCATTAATCTCTTCTACCGGTTCAACCATCAAATTATCGGCATATTCATAGTACTCTTTTGCGTCTTTATATTTGCCTTGTGCCTCTTTAATCACACCTAGATTATAAAATGGGACATAACTTTTCATATTTGTCCCATCAATCAATTCTTTTAAGAATCGTTCCGCCTTATCATAACGTCCTTGTTCTATATATTTTAAAGAAACTTTTAAAAGTTTTTCTTGACTCTTTGTATAATCCAAATCCGGATCCTCTAACAATTTTACATTAAAATGTCTATAATGTGGAGTTAATTTATAAGTAAACTCATCTGCTATATTTTCTGCAAGTCTCTGTGCAATCATTGTCTTAGAAGGAATTGCTCGCGAATCATCAGCACAATGTTTAAATGTGCTGACCTTACTTAAAGTATCTGCATAAATTATATCACCTTTTGTAACGTCAACTATTCTCACTTCAGCTGAGAGACTGACAAGTCGTTTCATACATCGAACATTATAGGTTTCTAACTCTGTACACTTTTTATTAGCACAACGAATACGAGACTCATAAAAATAACTGTCTTGCTTCGTTACAGGGCTAACATTTCCAGAGATAATTGCCTGTGCACCTATCAGCTCTCCAACTTTCACAATATTTTCATCATTAACAAGACCACTGTTTTGCAGCTTTTGTTCTTCTATTACTTTATTTATATCATTTCTGCTGACAATAGTAAAATATTTTTTATTTTCAATGGTAAAGTTAGATAATTTCGCTTCAATTTTTCGAGAAAGCCCTACATTGTCATGTGTAAAATCTGCTACCGCTATTACTTTTGTTTGAGATATTCTGTCAACTTGTGCCGGTTCGAGTGCCTTGATCCCAACTTTTTGAGAACACCCACTTATTAAAACAATAAAAAAAGCCAATATTATACTTATAATTTTTTTCATAAAAATCCTCTTTGCTAAAAGATTGTAGTTAAAAAACATTGAATTATAAATAAATCTATTCTTTAAAAGAAAATTTATAAATTTATACTCTTTTTTCTTGACATGTCAGCTATATTTGTCTATAATTTCGACCTCTTAACAATAAGAGGCAAACGTCTTGTTAGCTCAGCTGGTAGAGCACGTCACTTTTAATGATGTGGCCGATGGTTCGAATCCATCACAGGACACCATTTTTTGATTATTGCACTTCAGTTTTCAGCTCATGTACCAATCGTACGCTTCGCAGAAACCTTCAGCACAACTAATTCAAAAAACAAACTACAAAATATAAAAAGTGGCCCCGTCGTCTAGCGGTTAGGATCCATGGTTTTCATCCATGTTACAGGAGTTCAATTCTCCTCGGGGTCACCAACACTTATACCTTTTAATTCCCTATTTTACTATATTTCAGATTTTAAGTTTTCTCTGGGTCACACTTTGGGTCATATTTACGACTTAATGAAACTTTTGGGCTCCTTGATAATCATTTTTTCTTATAAGTCACTAGATAATCGTCAACCATTTTTAACTTCAAACTTTTAGTAACTTTTTCATAGGAGAAAACTAATCCGAGATGAGTTTTATTGACAGTTAGTGATATTATTGCTCTTTTATTTTTCTTTGAGATTAATGTTTTCTCCCGTTCCTAATAAAACGCCAATCCATTGTGTATTTTGATTGGTATCAAAAATAATTTTTGCCATAATCGTTAAAGGGATAGATAAAAGCATACCGACGATACCAAGGAGCCATCCCCAAAAAAGAAGTGAAAGGAAAATTATTAATGTTGAAAGTCCTAAACCTTTGCCCATAACTTTAGGCTCAATAATAGAACCTATGACAACATTTATGAGCGTATATAGTACAGTTACCAATAAAGCGCTCATGCCTCCTAGTTGCACTAAAGTAATTAAAACAGCCGGTATAGCGGCAATAATAGAACCTATATTTGGAATAAAATTGAGCATAAATGCCAATACACCCCATAAAAATGCATAATCTGTGCCTAAATAAAAAAGACTTATCCAGACAATAAAACCGGTTAGCAGGGAAATAAGTGCTTTAATAACCATATAATTTTGTATTTTAGAAAAAATTGTCTCTATGTATGCCATCGTATCTTGCTGTCCATCTGCGAACTCCACTTTTTTTACAAAATATTGCGATTCAAGAAGCATAAACACAACAGTTAGGATAATTATAAAACCATTTGTAAACATTGAGCCCATACTTTGTACAATACTCGTAGCAAATTTCATCGCCTGTTTCATATTTATAAGATTTGCAATATCATCAGTTGATATAGCTATGCCAAAAGAAGCTGTATATTTTGAAATAAGTTGATAGTATTGAGAGAGTTTTTGTGCATATGTGTCAATATTTACACTAAAATCATGTACTGAATTACCTATAAGTTTTGCAACCAACGCCAAAAAAAGAATAAAAATTGCAATAACCAATGTTACAGACAAAATATCTGCAATGCCTTTTGACTTAAAATAATTATATAAAGGAGAAAGAATAATCGCTATAAATAAGGAGAGTAGGAAAGGAATAATAATTACCGAGGCACTCTTTATGCCTGCTAAAACAATAACAACACTTGCCATAACGATAAAATAATAACCGATTTTATGCTCTTTCATCATGTTTTGCCTTTAAGTTTGTATCTCTTTCTGATTTGTAATTTGTTGTAAATAATTTGAAATATTAATAAGTGAAAATGTTACTAAAAAGATCATCAAACCCGGAAAAAAACTTACCCACCAAGCAATTTCTATAACATCCTTTCCACCGCTGAGTATAGTTCCCCAACTCATCTGTGGAGCCACTATACCAAGCCCTAAAAAACTCAGTCCTGATTCTGCAAGTATAGCCCCTCCGACACCAAAAGTAAAACTCACAAAATATATAGGTGCTAAAATCGGAGCATAATATTTAAAGAGAATTTTCAGTTTACTAATGCCTGCAATATTTAAAATTTTTATATAAGGCTGTGATGTAATTTTAAAACTCTCTGACCGAATAAGCCTTGCTATTGTCATCCAACCTGTAATAGATATAATAATGATTAAAACTAATACCGAGGCATTTACATAGCTTACAAGTGCAAGCAATAAAAAAAATGTAGGAAATGTTAAAAATAAATCTACTATAATTACAAAAATTTTGTCTAAAGTTCCTCTAAAATAACCAGCCATCGAACCTAATATTAACCCAATAAATGAAGCAATAAAAGCACTACCAACACCAATAATTAAAGAAACTTTTCCACCCTCAATCAATCGCGCTAAAATATCTCTTCCTAATCTATCTGTTCCTAAAGGGTGTAAAAAAGAAGGATGCAAAAGAATTGATTTTGCATCCAAAGCATAAGGACTGACATGATAAAACTCTAAACCAAAAAAAGAGAAGGTAAAAATAAAGAAAAGAATTAATAGACTAAATTTAAACATAGACTATTGTTTAATGCCTAACAGCGTCTGCATCATCTGATCAACAGTTGTAATCACTTTTGCTGCAGCACCATACGAAGTTTGATATTTTATAAGATTTGTCAACTCTTCATCAATATTTACTTTAGTGACAGAATTATATTCCATTTCTGTTGCATTAAATTGTGTGGATACTGTTTCATTTCTTGTAATAGCAGAATTTGTAGCTATACCTACAAAAGTACTTGTAATATCAAACATTCCATATGTAGTAGCATCATACTGCTCATTTCCAACTGTAAATTTATATGATTCAAACTGTTGTTGCACCATATCTAATGACACTCTATTATCTCCCGCATTAGAAGAATATCCTGCTCGTAAGCCCGTCGGATTATTACTATACTGGGAATTTAACTTAATATCTCTTGCATTTGCTCCCTCAAAATAAGAACCCAAACCTATAGCACCCGCAAAATTTGTGCCAGAGGAGAATTTTCCATCGGGAAGATTATCGACAACAGCAAATGTATAGCCTTGAGACTTAGCAAGTGTACCCATACTCAGTTCTAATTTAGTGTCACCCGTCGCACTTGGAGTGTAATTAAAGTTGATGTAATCATCTATATCATTGTTTGCATTGCCATCATTATTATCATCTTTATTTGCAATTATTTGCCCCTCAATAGAGTTGGAACCGCTCACACCAGACATTGTCGTTGCAGCATTAACATCTATTGCTCTTCTTGCTACTTCATTTCCGTCTATATCATACACTACCATATCAAAAGAACCAGGATTTATATTTAATGAAGAACTTACTAAAGAACTCGCCGGATTTAGATTAATATTATTTGATTCCATTTTAGGTCTGGCACTTTTTGCATAAAGATTATTTGTTGATTCAATCAATCCATTTGCAAAAGCATCTAAATCCGCCACTACATTTTGTAATACACCATCTTTTGGCATACCGCTTGTAGTATCAATAGCCCCCCCTCGTAAATTAAAAATTGCACCTATTTTTCCACCATTAATTTTCTCTTCCATAGGAATCAGCGTACCATCTTGTCTCTCATAGGAAACGCTATAAAAACCGTATTGATTATTATCCTTAGATGTTTTAAGTGGATGATAAGTATTGCCATCTACGATATTAAATCCATTCACATTTAAAGTATAACTCCCTGTTCGAGTATTTGAATTACTATCTATCTGTGTATTTGATTGTATCTGCCCTTGTGTAACATCAGCACCAATAATTTTTGATAAATCTTTTTCTAAAAGATTACGCTTATCCCTTAAATCATTGGCAGTATAACCACCTCCCGCTTCAGCTGTATCTATAGATTTATTTAAATCAGCAATCTGTTTTGCTTTACTATTTACTTCATCTATATACATAGGCAGTTGATTATTAAGTTGCATTTGTAAATCTAAAACTTGGTTTTGCGTCTGCGTTATATGTTTTGTCAAAGTTTCTGTTTGTTTTGCTAATGCAACTTTTATAGAATCATTGCCAGGATTATCTGCAAAAGTTTGCCACATATTGTAATACTCTGCTAAATCTGCTTTTATTCCAACCCCATCTATCTCAGGAAAATATGTTGAGAGTTCTTCGAGTGTTTGTCTTTCAAAATCACTATATTCTTTGTCTGCAGAAACCTTGTTGTAACGGTCAAACACAAAATTATCAAACACTCTTTTTATATCTTGAACTTTTACTCCATTACCAACATCACCGGCACTTGTCATCAAAGGATTTGCAGCTGAAGTCACAACTCTTTGTCTCGTATATCCTTCATTTTCTGCATTAGTAATATTTTGTCCCGTTGTATTAATACCAACTTGAGCCGCACTTAGTCCACTATATCCGATACTAAGGGTATTAAAAATAGAAGCCATTTTATACTCTTACTTCTAGTATAGTAGAGTTTTTAGACACAACTTTATTGTAGCCTTGCATTTCAGTTGGGACAAGTCTTTCTAAAAATGTATTGTATAAATTACTCACCACTACAACCAACTTTGCATAATCTTTATTTACTTCTCGGAGTTCTGATAATTGAACTTTTAGTTCATCAAGTAACTGGTGTTGTGTTTCGTCTAATAATTGGGGGAGTTCGACATCTGGATGAGATGTCATTAAAGAAGAAATTTCATAATCAATCATAGCTTTTTTAGCTTCAAAACTTTTTATTTTTTCTTCTTTTATGGAGAGTCTTTCAAACTGGTGATCATGTTGCGCTTTTTTAATATCTTCTATATCTGATTTTGTAATTAAAATTAAATCTTTTAAATCTTTTAAAGCATTTTGTAAATGATGACTCAACATGTCATTCTCCTGTTATTTTATTTCTAAAGCAACTCGTCTGCCATCTTTTTAGATAATGCAGATAAATCTACTTTGTACTCGCCAGAGTTTATAGACTCTTTTAATTTATCAACCTTACTACTGTTTTGATCTGTAGCAGTTGTTGAAGCACCCTCTTTTTTTTGTGTATTAGAAGCTATGTTATTTGTATAAGCACTTCCTACTCCTGAATTATTTACTCTTGAAATCATAATTCATCCTTTAGTTTAATTATTTCATTTTTATCTCTATAGTTATATCGACAAAAACCAGAACTTATTAAGCTAATTTTATGATTTCTTTTGAGACAAATAATCATAAAGCATTTGCGAAAACCCAAAACTTCCTGCACTCGCTTTAGAGAGTTCATCTCTATACATAGATTTATATATTTTATCTCCCGGATCATTTTGTGATGAGAAAAGATTCTTATCATCTTTCATCGCATTATCCATCAACATCTTCACAATCACCGCTTCAAAAGCATCTGTCTGTTTGCGCAAAGCTTTATCATCAGCATTTTTGTCTATTTTAGGTATCGCTGTATTATTTGTAACCATTTGTGCCTGTGCATTTATTGCGTTCATTCCATAACTCATTATATTACCTTTAGTTCAGCAGATATACTACCAGCACTTTTCATGGCTTCAAGTATAGATATAATATCTTTTGGCGAAGCTCCTAGTTTTTGCAACGAACGGACAAGATTTGCAACTGTTGTTGTTCCTTTTTTTGTGTAGACTTCATTTTCATTCAAACCAATCACCAAATTTTTATCTACACTCATTGAACCTGCAGGTTTAGAAACCTTCTTTTGCTCAACAATTTTAATGGTTATGTCCCCATGCGTCAAAACAACTGGTCTTAACTCTATATCGACCCCAGCAACTATAGTTCCTGTTCTCTCATTAATCACTATTTCATCTTTTGGCTGATAGTTCATATCTAAATTTTGTACTTCTGCTAAGAATTCAACCATTGAACGATTTTTGGGACATTTTAGCTTTATACTTCTTGAATCCATGGCTACTGCCACTTGTGTATGATAATAATTGTTAATAGCTTTTTGCACATTAACAGCATTTTCAAATCCCGATTCTTTTAACGAAAGTGTCGCATATTTTTGATGAAACAAATCAATATTAATTTCTCTTTCAATAATCCCACCATTAAAAACTATACCAGCAGTTGGGTGCGATTCACTTCCCGCACCTTTTGAGTTTAAACCACCTATACTGACAGCACCTTGAGCCAAAGCATAAATCTTTCCATCAACACCTTTTAAGGGCGTCATTAAAAGTGTTCCGCCTTCTAAAGATTTCGCATCACCTATAGAAGAAACAGTCACATCAAATTTATCACCTTGTCGTGCGAAAGGTTTCATTGTCGCTGTTATAACAACAGCAGCAACATTTTTAGACTTTATATCAATTGGTCTCATATCTATATTCATCGCTTTTAACATATTTGATATAGACTGCAGTGTAAATTTTGAAGTCGTTCCATCTCCGGTTTTTTTCAATCCGACAACAAGAGAATACCCAATAAGCTGATTTTCTCTCACACCAACAATACTTGAAACATCAGATATTTTTGTTGCGTTGAGCGTAGAGATAAAAAGTATAAAAAGTAAAATAAATTTCATTAGCAATCCTTACATGTAAAGAAGAATTAGCAAGTTTTATTCCATATTTTCACTTGTCAAATATGTAAGTGTCGTATTACCGAATTTTTTTGATTTTTTTATCGAATATTGTCCAAGTGTTTGAGGTATTTTTAATCCACTCATATGTTCGACAATAATCATCTTTACATGTAACACAGGTAAGTGTTCTATTAAGTGCATTGTTTTTTCATAAATATCTTCCATTCCTTCTCGAATGCTAAAAGGAGGATCAATATAAAAATAGGCATCTTCGCCAAGTTTTTTTAATCTTGAGACTACTTCATTGATATTTGTAAAACTATCTCCTGCAAAAACTTCACAGTCTTCGGGGTCAGTTTGGGTAATATTTTGCTTGAGTGTTTTTAATGCCTCTTTATCTTTTTCCATAAAGTATACTCTTGAAGCACCACGGCTAAGTGCTTCAAGTCCGATAGAGCCACTTCCTGAAAAAACCTCAACAAAATTTGCATCGACAATATCAAACTGCAAGGTATTGAAAAAAGATTCTAAAACTATGGATTTGGAACTTCTTGTTGTTGTTTTTGAAGGAAGTAAAAGCCTTTTGCCTTTATACTTTCCTGCTATTATTTTTTTTGTTAATTGTTTATTTTTCATAAAATGCTTTCACTGCTCTTAATATATTTTCTTGATATTCTTGTGTTAACAATTCAATTCTTTTTTCTAAAATTTCAAAATTCATGCCTTCCTCAATATTCTCATCTTTAACGACAACATTGGAACTTTTAGAATATAAATCATTATATTTTTTTTCTAATGCTAAAACAAGCTGTGATTTAGAAAAGGGTTTCACTAAATCTGCTTCTTCATCACTAGAAATATAAAAACATCTGCTATCATTCAAACATGCTTCGTCTCGAATAATTATATCGCTCTTTTTTGATGAGCTTAAATACTTCATCAAAAAAAGCTCTAATGATTTTTGTAAAAGCGGTGATTGACATTCAACGGCTACTTTCATAAAACTATCCTCTCAAATAATACTCAAGTGAGTATTTTAAATCTTCATCTAACTCTTCTAGGTGTAACATCCAAGCTACATAAGCATTGTCATTTAAAACTATCTCTTCAATATATTTTCCCATGTATTTCCCAAATGGAAACTTTTCTAAAAGTACATTTTGAAAACTCAATACTTTCATCTCATCCACTATCGCATAGTCCAACAAATATTCAAATAACAGTTTCGTTATCAAAACATCACTTAATGCTTTATTTGCACACAAAGCATCTTTAATTCCATACTGCTTTTGAATAGTTTCTTCTTGTCTATAAAGTTTTAATTCATATCGTAAAAATCCTAAAGAAAACAGTTCGCACTCCTTTACAAGATGTTTTGTAACCTTAAGAGTATCAATCACATCTCCCTGCCAACAAAAGCCCGCAGCCGTTAATCTTTGTAAATCAAACTTTATATTATGAGCTATAAGAGTATTTTCCGGTTTATTATATTGTTCCAATAAATCATATACTGCACTCTTTATAAAAGGTTTTTTATCCAAAATCATCTCATTCGTTATGTGATGAATTACCGAGGCCAATGGCGGTATCTTTTTTCCTTCATTCAGCAGCTCATATATGGCTTTATCTTCATCAAGTAATGCAACAGAACAAAGTACATCATTTGTTTCAAGACCTGTTGTTTGTACATTTATAAATATTAACATCGTATTATTCGAACCTTTTTACATCTTGTACTAAGTATAATAAAAGAAAAATATCCTGCTGTTAAAATAAATATATATAAAACATAGATACTAAACCAGTCAAAAATACTCTCATAAGAGCTTAGCACTTTCATAACGACCACCGACAAAATCATCTCGACTGCGACTATCCAAATAATGAGCATGAACCACTTTCGCCAGACTTTTATTAAATCACCGTAGCCAATATTGGATATAACTTCTCTTGTTGCATTTTTGTTCTCCTCATTGGGACAGGTTAAAAGCTGAAATTTATACCCTCCTATACATTTGTTGAAAATATACTTTAAACTTCTAAACAAAATAATTAAAAGGGCAAAGTTCCATGCTAAAACAAACCAAAATTTAAATATCGTTAAAAGTGCAAGATTCAATTCACTGCTGAAAGGTTTCATCCCTTGATTTATATATAGACCTATAGTGATGGTACCTGCTATAAAAAAAGCCAGTATGCATGTATAAACTGTAAGTTTTATAGCCCATTGAAACCATACAAAAAAATAAAATCTATTCACTCTTTTCTCCAAAGCTGTTTAGCATTCCATGATAATGTTCCAATGTCATAAAACTTTTTTCAAATCTATAACGAATAACAAATTCAACAACTCTATTTTTTAATTCATGCTCTACATTTTCAACTCTGCCAAAATAAGCCAAAGAAATATTTTTACTTTTTTGTGTGGCATTTTTATCATAACTGATTGCCAAAATTTGCAAATATCTACCTTTTTTGATTTCACCAAGATTTTTGTCATGTAGTGAAACCCCTGAGAGATTTACAGCTTTAAAATCAAATAAATTTTCAAAATTTTCAACTTTTTTATTTATCTCTAATTCTTTAAAGACATCTTTTAATATTTTTAGATTTTCTTTTCTTGCAGTTTCATAACTCGAAATTTTATTTGTTAAATTTTTCAATCTGTCTAAAGCTGAACTCATCATCATTTCCTTTAAAAATTAAGTATAGCAAAAATAAACTGTTTAATCTATAATCATAAATATTAGCTATAATGTCGATTATTAATTAATTAACACAAAGAGACCTATGGACTATTTAAAAATACACAATGTAGCTTCACTCGAAGGTACTATAAATATCTCAGGTGCGAAAAATGCATCTTTACCTCTTATCGCAATGAGCATACTTGCCAAAAACAGTGTACATATTAAAAATTTACCGCAGGTGGTAGATATAAAAACTCTTTTAAAATTATTGTCAAATCTTGGAGCTACATGTAACTTTTTAGATGATAGAGTTATAGTCAATACTACAAGTTTGCATGAGACAAAAGCCACCTATGACATAGTTAAAACCATGCGTGCTTCTATCTTGGTACTCGGCCCTATTTTAGCTCGGTTTGGACACTGTGAGGTATCTTTGCCGGGAGGTTGTGCTATTGGACAGCGTCCTATTGACTTACATCTCAAAGCCTTGGAACAGATGGGTGCGAAGATAAATATTAAAGCCGGATACATTGAGGCAAGAACACCAAATGGTTTGAAAGGGTGTGAAATTATTTTTGACAAAGTAACTGTTACGGGTACGGCTAACATTGTTATGGCTGCGGCACTTGCAAAAGGTGTAACAAGCATCACAAACGCAGCCAGAGAGCCTGAAGTAGTACAACTGTGTGAGGTTCTTCATGCAAGTGGTGTAAAAATAACAGGCATTGGCACTGCAATATTGGAAATTCATGGAACAGATGGAAAACTTCTTGACATAGAAGAATTTTCTGTTATACCTGATAGAATTGAGGCAGGAACATACCTTTGTGCTGGAGCTATTACAAAATCAGAACTCACACTTACAAATGTAGAACCAAAACACTTAGGCGCTGTAATCTCTAAGCTTGAAGAGATGGGAAGCACTTTTACTATTACAAAAAATACTATTACTATTCATCCTTCTATAAAAATCAAACCTGTAAAAATTGTAACACAGGAATATCCTGCATTTCCAACAGATATGCAAGCACAATTTCTAGCACTTGCAACACAAGCGGATGGTGTTTCGATTATAGAAGAGCGGCTTTTTGAAAATAGATTTATGCATGTGAGTGAGTTGCAACGCATGGGTGCAGATATTACACTCAACGGTCATACGGCAACTGTCAATGGAAAAATGGATTTATGCGGAACAGATGTTATGGCAACAGATTTACGAGCATCAAGTGCTCTTGTTCTTGCTGCGCTTGTTGCAACAGGAGAAACTAATGTACACCGTATTTATCATTTAGACAGAGGCTATGACTCACTTGAGAAAAAATTACAAGATGTTGGAGCCAACATTCAAAGACTAAAAGAGTAAAATACATTACTCTTTAAAAACTATAATTTCATACAAACTTTTTTTCGTTACAAGTGACTTTTCTGGAGCAACAGAATGTGCATTTTTTGCCACTTGCACTTCATGCCGAAGATCTGCAATCTCTTTTTCCATTGAATCTATCGTCACTTTTAAATTTAAAATAATATCTACACCTGCTAGGTTTACACCAAGTTCACGAGTTAATCTCAAAATCAATTTAATTTGATCTATATCTCTTTGAGAATAAAGTCTTATGCGTCCATCCGAACGAGATGGATTAATCAAATTTTCCCTCTCATACTGACGCAAAGTTTGAGGGTGAATCTCTAAAATTTTGGCAACGATACTTATTAAATAGACCGGTTCGTCATAATGATGCATACTATTACCCTCCTTTATACTGTTTTAGGTAATTTTTCTTTCATAATTTCAACTAATTCAGAGTCCAAATCTTCAACTTTTGGCAGAACAATATTTGCCTTAAGATACAAAGCACCTCTTTGTTTTGTTTTACGATTCATAGCTCCCATTTCTTTCACACGAAATCTTTGTCCATTTTTTGTGTTTTGCGGTATTTTTAGTTTAATCTCTTTTTCTAAAGTCTGTACAGCTATTTTATCGCCAAATAGCGCTGCGTACAAAGGAACATCAAAAGTTTTTACTAAATCATCGCCTTCTCGTTCATACTCTGGACTCGGTGCTACATGTATTCGCAAAAATAGGTCACCTACTCTGCCATTTTGAGCATGACCTTTACCTTTGACACGCATTCTTTCTCCATCTTTTACACCGGCTGGAATTTTAATATCAAAACGCTCACCATTTACTGAAACAGAGTGTGAGCCACCCAAAATAGCCACGGAAAAAGGAATGGTAACATTTGCTTCTATATCGAGATTTGGTTCTTGATAGCGTTGCCCTCCTCCGAAACTCGAACTGCTAAAACCAGATGTACCTGCTCCGCCAAAGCCACCTCCTCCGGAGAACATTTGGCGTAATATTTCATCTAAATCTACATTTCCGCCTTGACTTTGTGAAAAATCATGAAAATTTTGACCACCAAACATACTATCACCATATTGATCATACTGTACTTTTTTCTCTTTATCACTCAGCACTTCATACGCAGCATTAATTTCTTTAAATTTTTCTTCTGCACTCGGGTCTTTATTTACATCTGGATGATATTTGCGTGCTAATTTTCTGTATGCTTTTTTAATTTCTGATTCATTTGCAGTTGGGGACACTTCAAGTGTATCGTATAATGATTTGCTCATATTGCATTCCTTCTAACTTATTTAATTATAATAGATTTTTGTTAGTGGAATTATATCATATTTGTTGAGTGCATGTCAATCAAGTATTGTAAGGTTTTATTTGTCTTAATCAATTACAACTATTGATGTCGCTCTTATAACTATGCTTCCCATCAATGCCATTAAGTTAAGCATCTTTTTTGGAACCCGTACTTTAGTGCGGGCTTTGTGTCTTTAAAGACTAAGGTCTAGGTTAAAACCTAGGCTCCAAGAAAAACGCACCATTCTTGTTGCATTTACGGCACATATCGGGGCAACTTTGTTTACTTCTCTTATTTCTTGAAAATTTTATAAGTTCTTATGCCACAAGTATGGAATAGTGCGGAGTACGGAAAGAAAAAATTAAGAAAGATTCAAAAAGTTAAATAATTATAATTTTTTATATTAATTTTTAGTTTTTACAAGATATTGAGTTTGTGAAGTATGGCTCCGGATACTGGATTCGAACCAGTGACCAAGTGATTAACAGTCACCTACTCTACCGCTGAGCTAATCCGGAATCTTAAAAAATGGTGTCAGAGGGGGGACTCGAACCCCCGACCCCCGGCTTATGAGACCAGTGCTCTAACCAGCTGAGCTACCCTGACATCTTTTAAGAGGGTGGAATTATACAGACATTAAACTTTAACTTTAATAAAATAGAAATTTTTTTAGTAATTTAAACTCAAATAAGAATATATCAAATAAGTTTACATGTAAAGATAAGATAAGTTTAGTCAATATGACTAAAGGTATTGACATTTTTACTTTTTTTATGTAATATTCTTCTCATAAATTAATAATATTTGTAAGGAGATATAATGAATTTTACACCTTTAGGAAAAAGAGTATTGGTTAAGCGTGTTGAGGAGACCAATACTACTAGTTCAGGTATTATTATCCCTGATAATGCAAAAGAAAAACCTTCTCGTGGAGAAGTTGTTGCCGTTGGTTCAGAAGTGAATGAACTTAAGAGTGGGAATGAAGTCGTTTTCGGAAAGTATTCTGGAAATGAAGTTTCGCTTGATGGTAAGGTATATATAGTATTAGATGTTGATGATGTTTTTGGAATCATTGCTTAAATAAAAAAATTAAAAGTTATAAGGAGTTTAAACAATGGCAAAAGAAATAATATTTTCAGATAACGCTCGTAATGCGCTAGCTCGTGGAGTTGAAAAACTTACAGATGCAGTAAAAGTGACAATGGGACCTCGTGGTCGTAATGTTTTAATACAAAAAAGTTATGGTGCACCTATCATTACTAAAGATGGTGTTTCAGTCGCTCGTGAAGTTGAGTTACAAGACAAACTCGAAGATATGGGAGCACAACTTGTAAAAGAAGTAGCATCAAACACTGCTGATGAAGCGGGTGACGGCACTACTACTGCAACAGTTCTTGCAAATGCTATATTTAGCGAAGGTTTGAGAAACATTACAGCAGGTGCAAATCCTGTTGAAGTAAAACGAGGAATGGACAAAGCTTGCGATTCAATTTTAGAACATTTAAAAGCGGCTTCAAAATCCATTAAAAACAAAAGCGAAATTGCACAGGTAGCAACTATTTCTGCAAACTCTGATGCAAAAATCGGAGATATGATAGCAGAAGCTATGGAAAAAGTCGGTCAAGACGGTGTTATTACTGTTGAAGAGGCCAAAGGTATAGTTGATGAACTTGATGTGGTTGAAGGAATGCAGTTTGACCGTGGATATTTGAGCCCGTATTTTATTACAAATACTGAAAAAATGACTGCTGAGATTGAAAATCCATGGATTTTACTTGTTGATAGCAAAATCTCTTCATTAAAAGATTTACTTCCTGTGCTAGAGCAAGTACAAAAAACAAACCGTCCTTTACTTATCATCGCTGAAGATGTAGAGGGTGAAGCACTCTCAACTTTAGTGGTAAATAAACTTCGTGGTGTACTCAATATTTCTGCGGTAAAAGCACCAGGTTTTGGAGACAGAAGAAAAGCTATGTTACAAGATATAGCAACACTTACAAGTGGTACGCTTATTTCAGAAGAGACAGGCTACACACTAGAAGGTGCAGAAATATCTATGCTTGGTCAAGCAGCGCGTGTTGTCATAGACAAAGACAACACTGTCATCGTTGACGGGGCAGGAAGTGAAGATACCGTAAAAGCTCGTATAGCTGAAATCAAAACACAAATTGAGGCAACAACAAGCGAATATGACAAAGAAAAACTGCAAGAGCGTCTTGCAAAACTCAG
>Ga0256840_1000471_pt1 | contig 41515 bp, 39 predicted proteins | sample 355202metaG_FD_185969 | JGI IMG/M metagenome (GOLD analysis project Ga0256840, IMG submission 185969) | Hydrothermal vent microbial communities from Mid Atlantic Ridge, Atlantic Ocean - 355-202 | ecosystem: Environmental > Aquatic > Marine > Hydrothermal vents | place: Atlantic Ocean: Mid...
ACCTGCTGATAGACCACGACCAATTTTCGACCAAAGTAATGGCGAAACCATAAAGCCAACTACGCGATCAAGAAAACGTCGTGCTTGCTGTGCTTCAACACGGTCAACGTCTAATTTAGCGGGTGTTTCAAAGGCTTCTTGAATAGCTGTTTTTGTGATTTCATTAAAAACGACGCGCTCATAGCGATCATCATCACCACCAATAACTTCTTTAAGGTGCCAGGCAATCGCCTCACCCTCTCTATCCAAATCGGTCGCGAGATAGATTTTATCAGCCTTGGCTGCTAGTTTTTGAAGTTCGGTAACGACCTTTTCTTTGCCAGGAAGAATTTCATATTGTGCTTTCCAGCCATTGTTTGGGTCGATACCCATGCGGCGGATTAGGTTGCCTTCATCTCGTTTTTTCTTAAAAGCTTCTTTCTTTTTATCTGACATGCCCTTGGTGAGCTGTGCCAGAGTGGGTGCTTTCTTCTTCCCCTTAGTGTTTCCACCGCCACCTTTTGGCAGGTCACGTACGTGTCCTACACTGGATTTAACAATGAAATCTTTGCCAAGGTATTTGTTGATGGTTTTCGCTTTGGCTGGCGACTCCACAATAACGAGTGATCTGCCCATAAGAATAAATAATTAGATTTTTAGATTGAAATAGTCGGCAACCATACACTGGAAACCAAAGAAGAGTAAAGAGGGAATTTTTGACAGAGAGAAAAATGAAGTAAAATTTTATTATATATTGTAGGGTTTAAATAAAGATAATTGTTGTTCAGCGCATTTTGGTTCAGATCAAGGTGTGAGCACACTGAGAAGTGAGCATATAAAAAGTATGCGTCGGCTTCGCTCAGCAGAGCTGTGACCATTCAAGCACGACTGCAATGCCGTGCTTGATCAAAAGATGGATGCTCTGGATGAATATTAATTAGTGGTAGACGGGTGCCTCTTCCCCTAACGCCACATCATCCATCCAAATATATTCAGCTTCAGAGTCAGGTTGATTAAGAAGCAACATTAAAATCACCCACTTCAAGCGATTCAAATCAAATTCTTTGTCACCTAATGATAAAACACGATCAATGGTGCGTTCAAACATTTCAGAGCTTAGTACACCACTGTTAGCTAGTGACAGCATATAATCTTGAGATTCTTGGTCTAGCCAGCGCATTTCGTATTTTGAAAAATGACGAATAGAAGCATTTTTAGGTTGTGAAAGGTAGATTTTATCGTTATCCGCGAGGCTTTCTAGCCAATCAAAAGCTTTGACGATATGTGTGTTTAAGAAACCTGCATCTTTGAGGTATCCATGTAAAATTTCACGATTTTGATTTACATCGCTTGATTCAGAATAATTGTCAAACAGGTAAAAAAGTACATCCAGTGTATTTTCTCTCATGTATTGGGGTCTCAACTCATGGAGCATATAATTTTAAAACATCTCAATATAGAGCTGTTTAGGGGTGAAAAATTAATTATGCTCAAATCAATATTACAGGGGTATATGCTGTGCATTCTATAGGAAATGTTGATTTATGTCATCTACTTGGGTAGCAATGGCGCTACCGTCAGACTATTGGTGTGAATTTCTAGATAATAATAGATTGAAGGTATATTTTGTCACCCCCCTTCTTTTTGCCACTTTTATAATGAGACCTTTGCGCGAGAGTATGAGAGAGTAAAAATAGTGAGAATTCAAGCATTTTTAATCCGTCATAACTCTTGTGCAAAGGTCTCATAATATTACAAAAGTGGCAAAAAGAAGGGGGGTGACAAAATACTGTGTTGAAGAGGTTCGTATGGTTTTGAGATTAAGTTGTAGATCCTATGCGCGTATAGGTGCCACCACCATTTGACGATACTTGATTTTGTAGTTCTAACATTAAAAGCATGGCTGCTATGGATTCTGCTTTAAAGCCTGTTCTAACGACAAGCAGATCTATTGGAACAGGGTCGTAGCCCATTTCCTTAAGTAGAAGTTGCTGTTCTGTATCTAGGTTGTTTGTGTGATCTGCTTCTTCTGTTGTGCTTTCTTCAGTGATGTTTTTACTCGTATTTTGTATCGCATTTAAATCAAACTGGGATAAATCGATTGCGGTACTCATTTCTTCTAAAATATCCTGAGCCGTTTCTACAAGCTTGGCACCTTGACGAATCAGTTGGTGGCAACCTTTTGCTAGAGGGTTATGAATGGACCCTGGGATGGCAAAAACTTCTCGCCCTTGTTCACTGGCTAATCTTGCGGTGATAAGTGATCCGCTCTTTAAGGCAGCCTCAACGACGAGTGTGCCATGTGCTAGGCCACTGATAATACGATTGCGTCGTGGAAAATTCCCCGAGCGTGGTTGTGTGCCAATGGGGAATTCACTGATAATAGCCCCGTTTTCTACAATACTGTGTGCTAAGTTATGATGTTTGGCAGGGTAAACACGGTCTATGCCTGTAGCAATGATAGCTATGGTTGGTGCACCAGCGTCTAATGTGCCTTGATGAGCTGCTCCATCTATCCCTAAGGCTAGCCCGCTAGTGATGCATAGCCCTGTTTGTCCTAAGTGTTTTGCAAAATCATAGGCGCTAGTCATCCCGCTTTGGGTGGGGTTACGGCTACCAACGATAGCAAGTTGAGGGTCGTTGATAATTGATAGGTTGCCGTGTACATAAAGTACTGGGGGAGGGCTGTTCGTTTGTTTTAATAAGCTTGGATATTCAGGGCAATCAAGGGTGATAATGTAGTGGTTGTCTGCAGAATTTAGCCATTCTAAATCAGGAGCTGCAGTCTCTTTGTCTCTGTCTCCAATTATTGCATTAGCAAGATTTTGAGAAATACCAGCTTGTTTTAGTGATGATGATGAGGCGTTAAATACATCTATGGGAGAGTTGAAGTTTTCGAGTAATTTCTGAAAATATTTAGACCCAACACCAGAGACACGCCACAGTTTTATCCAGCTTTCTAATTCATTTGCATTTTTCATAAGAGCTAATCAGACATTTTTAGGAAACTAAAACATTAAAGTGAGGATACAAAAAAGCCCTAGTATAAAGGATACGAGGGCTTTTTTGGGGATTGGGCTTAAGGAAACACTGATTAGCTTCTATGGGTTCCCTACTTTAAAGCCTGTTTTAACTTCATGTGTAGATTCATTAATTAAAGCATAACTTATGCCATCTAGTACTTTGTAAACAATGGCAGTAGCAGCACGACCTGGAGGAAGTTTTATTGTTGTTGATGTTACAGGGTTCCAAAAGTATTTTTGTTTTGTTTTATTGTAAGGGTCACTAACCGTCTTTCCGGGTGAGTAAATACCTAGTGTGTATCCCGCTTTTATGCCATCACGAGCACCTTTGTTAATGACAATTATTTGTGTTTGAGCGCTTATTATTTCGGCATCAAATAATGAGATAACCGAACCGCGAATCTTCCTGTTAGGAGACTGTATCGGCGCTTTTAAAGTATGCGTTTCGTCTTTAATATAAAGTAAACGATCACCAGGACGAATTTCACGAAGTGATTCTGACACGGTTGCAGTAGCAACTTCTGCATGCAGGGCTGGTTGTTCAACTTCTAAAAAGCCCGTGTATACCACTTCGTGGCCAAATTTTTGGCCTGATTCTGGATCTTTAAGTTCTTTATTTGTATGAAAAATAGCATAACGGCCACCTGGTTGGCGATCAGCTAGGTTTCTTACATAGACTGTTTGATCTTTTTCGATAAGCAGATTAGCTTCTCTTGCATTTACAATATAAGGCGCTTTTTTAATTGTTTGCTCATCTAATACGCGTGGCCACACCAAGAATGTTGATAGTGTAGAAATTGGCTCACCACCACCACGGCGCTCAATGCGTAGTTGAGGAACTAATTTTTCTACGTAAGAGCCATCAGCTTGTCTGACCTTTCTTTTTCCACCCTCGTAAATATAAAGTACATCACCAGGATAGATTAGGTGTGGATTCTGTACTTTTTGGTTTACGTCCCAAATTTCAGGCCAGTATGATGGGTTATTTAAGAACTTATGTGAGATTCCCCATAGAGTATCGCCTCTTTTTACAACGTAGCGTTTTGGTGCGGTGGTTTTAAAGAGTGCTTTTGAATATGTGTTTGTACGTACGATTTTGGGGCTGTATACATCACTTTGGTTTTGCTTTTTTACACTGCCATAATAGCTATCGTATGGGTCGACACTATTTGTAGTATTAGTTGTAGCACCAGAGCCAGAAGAGAAGTTACTACAACCACTTAAAATAGATAGAGATAACACTGACACCGAAATCGTTGCCATACGTGAGAAGTTGAAATTCATGGAAGCCTCTGCAATTTTTATTATTGTTAGTTATATTATTTTTATGTTGTAGTTTGCGTAGTTGCCCACACAATCTATACTATTGCCCATTATAATAACCTAGCGTAAAAATAAGCGCTGGATTTTCTGACTTACGGTATAGAGTAAGTAATTGTAATGTAGAGGCAGTACAATGTTACAAAATATCCAAATGAGTGGTAATAGAATAACTAGCAGAATGAATAGTGGAATGAAAAATGGCTAAATTAGATATTTTACGCTTTCCTGATGCGCGTTTACGCACCAAGGCTAAACCTGTTGCAGAGGTGACGGATGAAACACGTCAATTCATTGATGATATGTTGGAGACAATGTACGACGCACCAGGTATTGGTTTGGCATCTACACAAGTAAATGTACATAAGCAAATTGTTGTGGTTGATGTTTCAGAAGATAAGAGTGAGCCTTATTGCTTTATTAACCCTGTCATTACACATGCAGAGGGTGAAGAAGTTTGTGAAGAAGGTTGTTTGTCAGTGCCAGAATTCTTTGCAGAAGTAACAAGAGCAGAGACAATAACGGTGGTTGCTTTAGATCGTGATGGTAAAGAGTTCACGCTGGATGCTGATGGTATGTTAGCAATTTGTATTCAGCATGAATTGGATCACCTTAAAGGGAAGTTGTTTGTTGATTATTTATCTCCCTTAAAACAAAAACGCCTACGTAAGAAGTTTGAAAAACTTGCTAAGCAAAATGCAGCATAATAGGCGCTCCAATATTCAGTAAAAAACAATGAAAAAACTAAAAATTATCTATGCAGGTACGCCTGATTTTGCTGTGCCTGCGCTGCAAGCACTAATAGACTCCCCTCATGATGTTGTCGCAGTCTATACACAGCCTGATCGCCCCGCTGGTCGTGGAAGAAAAGTTAAATTTGGACCTGTAAAGCAGCTTGCTGTTGATGCAGATATCAGGGTTGAGCAACCTTTGTCGTTAAAAGATGCGGATGCACAAGATGTATTAGCACGTTTTAATGCTGATGTGATGGTAGTTGCCGCATACGGTTTAATCCTTCCACAAACTATTTTAGATTTACCAAAATACGGTTGCTTAAATATTCATGGTTCACTACTCCCACGTTGGCGTGGTGCGGCGCCAATACATCGCGCTATTCAAGCAGGAGATATTGAGACGGGTGTTACAATTATGCAGATGGCAGCGGGCTTAGATACGGGAGATATGTTATTAAAAACAGTTTGCCCTATTGGTTCGCAAGATACCGGTCAGACAATACACGATAAGCTTGCACACGATGGAGCTGATGCTTTAATACAAGTTTTAGACTTACTTCAAAAAGATAAACTTACATCAGAAGTACAAAATGAAGCACTCACCACGTATGCACATAAACTTAATAAGGCTGAAGCAGAAATTGATTGGACAAAATCAGCCAAACAAATTGATCTGACAATACGTGCTTTTAATCCGTGGCCTGTGGCCTTTACCCTTTATAAAGGAAAACCATTGCGTTTATTTATGTCAAAGCTTGAAGATGTTGACTCTAAGGAATCTGCAGGAACGGTTATTAGCGAATCGCCAGAAGGGATCTGCGTTGCAACAGGTGATGGTGTAGTGTCATTTTCTCGTTTGCAGTTACCAGGAAAAAAAGCAATGGATGTACGTGACTTTTTAAATGGGCGCTCTTTATTAAATACAAAGTTTCCATCATGAATACTTTTAAGATACCCCTAAAGAATGAGATTACAAAATGAGTAAAAACAGGGGGGGTGACAAATTTAATGCTTTGATCTTCAAGGTTACTCAACATGCAGTCTAATAATGCGAGTAAAAGCCAAAATCCAAGAACCAGCGCTGCAAAAATACTTCAGCGTGTAATTTATCAAGGTGAATCACTGAGTACTGCACTGCTAGATGCAGAAGATCCTTTGGTTCGTGATCTGTGTTATGGAAGCTTGCGTTGGCATGAGCCATTATCAGCTTTATTAAACGAGTTACTTGCTAAAAAACTCAAGAAAAAAGATAAAGATGTAGAGTGTTTGATTCGTGTTGGTTTGTATCAAGTTATCTACCAAAAAACCCCAGATCATGCCGCTGTAGGCGAAACAGTAAGCGCACTAAAAGGTTTAAAAAAGCCTTGGGCAAAAAACTTAGTCAATGCAGTGTTACGTAATTATTTACGGGGTCAAGAAAAGTTACAGAGAATAATTAGTGAGCAAGAACCTGCAAAGTATGCATTTCCACAATGGTTGATAGATGAAATTAGACAAGCATGGCCTGAAAACTGGCAAACAATTTTGCATGAATCTAATCAACGTGCGCCGATGACTCTACGAGTAAACCTTAGTCTGCAAAGCCGAGATGATTATTATAAAAAACTGCAAGCTGCTAATATTGAAGCAAAGTTAATTGAAGGTATTGAAACTGCAATCAGCTTGCTCAAACCATGCAATGTGTATGATTTGCCCGGTTTTGAAGAAGGGGAAGTGTCGGTACAAGATGGGGCTGCTCAGTTGGCAAGTATCCTTTTGGATTGCCAAGATGGTATGACGGTTTTGGATGCATGCGCTGCACCAGGTGGAAAAACAGGGCATATTTTAGAGAGCGCAAAAAAACTTGATGTGACTGCGGTAGATAGTAGTGAATCTCGCTTAGAGCGGGTCACACAAAACTTACAACGTTTAAGCTTAAAAGCTACAGTAATAACATCAGATGCTTTGGATGTAGATAACTATGCAAAAGATAAGTTATTTGATCGCATCTTATTAGATGCGCCTTGTTCTGCTACAGGTGTTATTCGTCGCCACCCTGATATTAAAGTATTACGTAGACAATCAGACATAAAAGAGCTGCAGCAATTGCAAGGGGAGATGCTTGATGCATTGTGGGCTAAGCTCAAGCCTCAAGGTATCTTAGTTTATGCTACATGTTCTGTATTACCCCAAGAAAATGAGCAACAAGTAGAACGTTTTCTTCAGCGACATGATGATGCTAAACCCATAAGACAAGAGGGTAATCAAAGTAATGGACGGCAAATTCTCCCTGGAGAAAACGGTTGTGATGGTTTTTATCTAGCAAAAATACAGAAGTTAGTATGAGCTATTGTGAGTTGTGAGTGACCCCGAAGTAGTTTAAGGCTAAAATACTCGCATGCTTGACTTAATAAAAACTAATTTTGCTAGAATACTTATCGTAAGCTTTTTAGTAACTCCCTTCGCTTCTTACGCTGAAGGTATTGATTTCACTAATTTTAAGTTAGTTGGTAATGCTCCTAAATATAAAGTAATAACAGGTGTACATTTTCATCTAACAAACTATCTAAAAAATGCCCTAGAGAATGGTGTGGAACTTAAAGCTCGCGTTCAATTTCGTTATGTTATAGACCGTGGGTGGTGGTTTAATAAAGAAATCACTTTACGAACTGTTACTTACCAACTTAAATACCATGCTTTAAGTCAGCATTATTTACTTACGCGCAATGATACTAATGAGCATTGGAACTTTTCAAGTCTATCAACAACGTTAAGAAAGCTTGGTGAGCTTCGGCAATATCCATTACCTGATATTAAAATTCCTGACGATGGTAACCGTCATTTTATTTTAGCTGTTGCTGATATGGCTCCTGAAACACTACGTTTGCCATTACGCATTCAATCATTATTTAGTGATAAATACAGTATAGCTAGTGAGGGTGTCTTGTGGCCCTTACCGTAAGAACACTTTTCTTTCAGGTTTTCCCTGTTGTTATCACTGCTCTGTTATTGGCAACATCATTGATATTATTAGGTATTTCTACCAATAATCCACAGCAGACCAGTGATATTAATGCTTGGTTGTTTCCCTTAAATATTGTTATTTTGCTGATTCTATCGAGCCTGATTATTTATAATGTATTCAAGGCTATACGGTATTTACGCTCTGGTCAGGCTGGCTCTCGATTCACTATTCGATTGATGTATGCCTTTGCCTTGTTAACTATTTTGCCTGTTTTGGTTGTTTCTTATTTTTCTATGAATTTTATAGGGGATAGAATTGATAACTGGTTTAATATTAAAATAGAAGGTGCGCTTGATGACTCACTGGAATTAGTTCGTAGTTCTTTAGATGTAAGAATGCGTCAGCACCTTTTTGATCTAGAACGTGCATCTAAAGCACTCTCTACTGTTGATGAGCTTGATTATGCTGACTTTATTGAGCGACAAGCACAAGCGATGGGGGCCTATGAAATTGTATTACTCGATAGTAATAAGCGAGTTTTGGTGTATAGCGGGGAGGATGCTGGTACGCTGTTGCCGCACTTTCCAGCCGATGAAATATACCAAAAGATAGCCAGTCGTGGCTATATGTATCAACTTGAACCTGCAGAAAAAGATGGTTTGTTTTCTCGTGTAGCACTGAAACTAACATCAGGAATTGGAAGAGAAACACTAATTTTAACTGCTCTATTTCCTTTTTCAGATAAAGAGCAAGTATTAGCAGAAAGTGTTCAAAAGACATTTAACCAATATCAAGAAATCAGCTATCAGAGAGGATTAATTAAAAAAGGTTTTCGAATAACGCTATTGCTGATTATGCTGCTTTCTATTTTATTCTCAATTTGGGCCGCTTTTATTTATTCTTTACGCTTAACAAAACCTATCCGAACCCTACTTGAAGGCACGATGTCTGTAGCATCAGGTAATTTACAAACTAAATTACCTGTTGCCGCAAAAGATGACTTTAGTCTGTTAGCTCGATCTTTTAATACTATGACAACTCGTTTATCAACAGCACGTCGGGAAAGTGAACAGAGCCAAAATCAATTAAAACGCCAACATGATTATTTAAATATTGTTTTAGATAATATGACATCGGGCGTAATAACGTTGGATGATGATTTTGTAATACGGAGGGTTAATACAGCGGCAGAAGAGCTGTTATTAACAGACTCAAAATTATTTAGAGGGAAGACTCTAGAAGAAGTCTGTACTGAAAATGCTGAGCTTTTACCTTTTTATGAAAGTGTAAAACCTTATTTATTAAAAGAGGGTGCTAATGAGGAAGGTACAGCACTCAATAATCAGGATAAAGTATGGCAGACTGATATATCACTAGTTTTAGAGGGAGCTCAACATACTTTAGTATGTCGAGGTGTTGCTTTGCCAGAGCTTACTGATGGTACTCAGGGATATGTGTTGGTTTTTAATGATATTAGTGAGGCTTTGCAAGCAGAGCATGATGCGGCATGGAGTGAAGTTGCAAGACGTTTGGCACATGAAATAAAAAATCCTTTAACACCGATACAGCTTTCTGCAGAACGACTCCAACGGCGTTTAAAACCAATTTTGGATGAGGAGTCTGCTGATTTGTTAGATCGTATGAGTAGGACCATTATTAATCAAGTGGATACCATGAAGAAGATGGTAGATGCTTTTAGTGAATATGCTAGAGTGCCAGAGCTCAAGTTGAAAGATGTAGATATCAATAGTTTGATAACAGAGGTATCGGAATTATATCGAATCAATCTATCCCAAGCTGAAATAAAGCTCGAGTTACAGGGTTCTCCCATCCTTCAAGTAGATACAGATAGGATTCGCCAGTTACTCATTAACTTGATTAAAAATGCCTTAGAAGCTCTCGAAGGAAATGAAAATAAAAAGCACTCAGTACTTACAATTTCCTCACATGTTGAAGAATTAGATAATGGCTACAAACAGTTTGTTTTAACAGTAAGTGATAATGGTCCTGGTATTGATGAAGAACTGTTAGCTAATATTTTTGAGCCATATAAAACATCAAAAATTAAAGGTTCTGGTTTAGGCTTAGCAATTGTTAAAAGAATTGTTGAGGAGCATGGTGGAAGAGTCATTGCTGAAAATAAGTCCTCAGGAGGTGCTAGAATCAATGTATATTTACCCCTTAAGTAATATGAGAACTATTCAGTTGAAAAAGTTGAGAGTAGCGTTATGACGGCACAATTTATTCTAGTAGTAGATGATGAACCAGATATTCGTCAACTTGTCAGTGAGATATTAGAAGACGAAGGCTATGATGTTGCGGTAGCAGAAAGTGCTGAAGAGGCTAAAGAGCTACGTAGGAAACGTCGCCCTGATCTTGTGTTATTAGATATCTGGATGCCAGGTGAAGATGGTATTTCACTTTTGAAAGGTTGGCAAAAAACTGGGGATTTATGTTGCCCAGTTATTATGATGTCGGGACATGGGACGATAGAAACTGCTGTTGAGGCAACGCGTCTAGGTGCATATGACTTCATAGAAAAGCCACTTTCAATAGCTAAAATGTTGTTAGCTATCGAAAATGCTCTGAATTCAGAAAAATTAAAACAAGAAAATAAGGGACTGCGAGATCAGGTGAGTGAAACTTACGAGCCTATTGGTAGTAGCGTTCTTATGAATGATCTTCGTAATCAAATTAAACGTATTGCAGAGCATAATGATGTTGTGCTTATTTATGGTGATTCAGGTGTGGGGAAAGAGGTTTTTGCACGTTATTACCATGCAAATAGCAGTGGGGCTAATAGGCCTTTTGTAAGAGCGACAGTGTCATCATTTGACGCAGAAAATATGAGTAAAGAATTATTTGGTTGGGAGTCTGAAGACAAGGTTCAATATGGACTGTTGGATGAATCAAGAGGAGGCTGTCTTTATCTATCTGATATAGCTGCTTTATCGACGGATGCACAAAAGCGACTTTTAAATACTTTGCGTGAAGGTTATTACACACGTGTAAATGGTAGTGAGCATATTGATTTAGATACTGCGTTAGTTTTTTCCTCACAGCATGATTTGCGTGATGATGTGGCTGCAGGTATGTTTGATAATGATTTATATACACAAATTAATATCATACCCGTGGTTATTCCAGAGCTTCGAAAACATCCAGAAGATGTTCCAGAGTTACTAAGTTATTATGTTAATCAGCTAACAGGTCAAGATGGTTTGCCCTATCGTCATTTTTCTGTTCCAGCTCAAAACTTTCTACGCAATCATGAATGGTTTGGGAATGTTCGTGAATTAAGAAATCTTGTGCAACGGCTTCTTATAATGGGAACTGAATCTGAAATAACACAAGAAGAAGTTGAAGAGACTTTGGGTGCTGAAATTCCGATATTTTCATCTCCTTTATCTCAAGCACCTCAAAGTCTATTTGATTTACCACTGAGACAAGCAAGAGAGCAGTTTGAACACGATTACTTAGACTTTCAGCTTAAACAAGTGGGTGGAAATGTAAGTAAATTAGCTGAACTTGTACAAATGGAAAGAACGCATTTATATCGAAAAATGCGTTCTTTAGAAATTGATCCTAAGAAATACAGTAAGTAATAAGAGTAATCAGAAAAAGGTAAGCAAAAAGTATGAATATTGTTATCTTAGGAGCAGGTCAGGTAGGGAGTTCTTTAGCTAGAAACTTAGCAAGTGAAGATAATGATATTACCATTATCGACAGTGATAAAGCTGCACTTAGGGATTTGCGCGAAAAGCTTGATGTGCATACAAAGCAGGGCCATGCGGCACATCCTGATGTTTTAGAGCAAGCAAATGCAAATGATGCAGATATGCTCATTGCCGTTACCAATAGTGACGAAGTCAATATGATGGCTTGCCAAATAGCCTATAGTTTGTTTCGTACGCCAACACGAATTGCAAGAGTAAGGGCTGCAGGCTATCTTCAGCATCCTGAGTTGTTTACGCCAGAACTTATTCCAGTAGATGTATTGATTAGTCCAGAGCAGTTAATCACAGATCATATATACCGTTTAATATCAAATCCTGGCACATTGCAAGTTATTGATTTTGCAGGTGGTACGGTCCGTCTTGTATCTGTAAAAGCATTTCATGAAGGGCCGTTGGTTGGGCATGCAATCAGTGATTTGGGTAAAAATCTACCCGAGGTAAAAGTAAGAGTTGTCGCTATTTTTAGACAAGGTAAAGCGATAATCCCTAGTGGTACAACTATTATTGAAGCAGATGATGAAATATTTGTTGTTGCCAGTGCGCAGCATGTTCGTGCTGTTGTGAGTGAGCTTCGCAGTGTTGATAAACCTTATAAACGAATAATGATTGCTGGTGGTGGTAATGTTGGGCGACGTTTAGCTGATGCATTAGAAGATGGTCGGTATCAAGTAAAAATCATAGAAAAATCACCCGAAGTGGCACGTGATTTAGCGGAAACTTTAAATAAAGCTATTGTTTTAGAAGGTGATGCTGCGGATGAAGCACTCTTAATTGAAGAAAATATTAATGATGTTGATATTTTTTGTGCACTAACAAACGATGATGAAGCCAATATATTATCAGCGATGTTAGCAAAGCGCTTAGGTGCAAGAAAAGTAATGTCATTGGTTAATAGAACGGTGTATGTCGATTTAGTAGAAAGTGCAAATATTGATCATGCGGTATCTCCTCAACAAATAACAATTGGTGCATTGCTTGCTCATGTACGTGGTGGCGATATTGCCTCGGTGCATTCACTTAGAAAAGGAGCGGCTGAAGTTATTGAGGTAGTAGCTCATGGTGATAAACAAAACTCTCGCGTTGTTGGTCGAAAACGTGTGGAGCTAAAATTACCCCCTGGTGCTACAGTTGCTGCAATTGTGCGTAATAATGAGTTTATTGAGCCTCATCAAGAGCTTGTTATTGAGGAGGATGATCATGTCATTCTCTTTCTTACAGATAAACGATACATCTCCGCTATTGAAAAAATGTTTCAAGTTGGCGTTGGTTACATTTAGCCAGATAGAGTGAGAGTTTTGTAAATCAAATGCAATTATTAGTTATTCAACGAATTTTAGGCCTGTTATTAGTGATTTTTAGTTTCACTATGTTGCCGCCTGTCCTAGTTGGTTGGATTTATGATGATATTTCTCTGTCCCCCTTTATTAAAGGTTTTTTACTGATTTTTGTGATTGGAGGCGTGATGTGGTTTCCTGTACGTAAAAGGAAACGAGAGTTACGTCTGCGTGAAGGCTTTTTAGTTGTTGTTCTATTCTGGGCGGTGTTAGGTGTTTCTGGTTCTGCTCCTTTACTTTTTTCCGCAGATTTAAATATATCTTTTGTTGATGCTGTCTTTGAATCAATTTCAGGCTTAACAACAACGGGTGCGACCGTAATAACGGGTTTGGATGATTTGCCTAAATCAATCCTCTTTTACAGACAACAATTACAATGGCTTGGTGGGATGGGAATCATCGTTTTAGCGGTAGCTATTTTACCCATGCTAGGTATTGGTGGGATCCAGTTATACCGAGCAGAAACACCTGGTCCTGTAAAAGACTCTAAATTAACCCCGCGAATTAAAGGTACTGCAAAATTACTTTGGATAATTTATCTTGGTTTTACAGTGCTTTGCGCCTTAGCTTATTATGCGGCAGGAATGGATGCTTTTGATGCAATAAGTCATAGCTTTTCAACGATTGCAATAGGTGGATTTTCTACACACGACGCAAGTATGGGGTATTTTGACAATCACATTATTGAGCTAGTTGCAGTAGTGTTTATGTTACTTTCAGGTGTTAATTTCAGCTTGCACTTTATGGCTTGGCGCTCATTAAGTTTGCGTAGCTATCATGCTGATTCTGAGTTTCGCTTGTATGGAATATTGATGCTCTCTTTGACAGTAATTACGTTTGGCTATTTATACTTTATGCATGTATATGGTAGTTTTTCGGAGTCTTATTACAATGCACTCTTTCAAGTCGTTTCTATTGCCACCACTACGGGATTTACAACAACCGACTATAGTCATTGGCCTGGCTTTCTACCGGTACTACTAATTTTTGCAAGTTTTGTAGGTGGTTGTGCTGGTTCGACCGGAGGTGGTATGAAAGTGATTAGGGTACTTTTGCTTTTTAAACAAGGCTGGCGAGAAGTTACCCGTTTAATTCACCCAAGTGCCAAAATTGCGATCAAATTAAATCGTAAACCCGTAGATAGGGATGTGGTGCAAGCTGTTTGGGGGTTCTTTTCTGTTTATATTGCTCTGTTTGTTGTTTTTATGTTGGTGCTGATGGCAGCGGGAATGGATCAAGTCACGGCATTTTCTGCCGTTGCTGCTACCTTAAATAACCTAGGCCCAGGGCTTGGTGATGTTGCGGCAAACTTTAAAGATGTGGGTGATTTTTCAAAATGGCTATTATGTTTGTCTATGTTAATGGGCAGACTTGAAATATTTACGCTATTGGTTGTTCTAACCCCTGCATTCTGGCGAAAATAATGGTTTCAAAATTAAACAAATGGAATGAGGCCTATCAAGGGGCCGATATCGCTACTGCTAAAGCCGCACAAGTATTGATTGAAAATAGACATCTACTACCTAAAAAAGGGAAGGCACTGGATTTAGCCTGTGGTCGTGCAGGTAATGCAATCTTCTTAGCACGACGGGGGTTTTATGTTGAGGCTGTTGATATTTCCCCTGTAGTTTTATCAAGTGTTGAACAGTACGTTGCGCAGCAAAAATTACCTATAACGTGTATCTGCCAAGATATTGAAAAAGAGGGCTTGGTAAAAGAAAAATATGATGTGATTGTTGTTAGTTATTTTTTAAATAGAGCGTTATTTCCAGAAATTATCAAAGCATTAAGGCCAAACGGTTTGTTGTTTTATGAAACATGGTCACAGCAAAGAGTTGATGATAGTGGTCCTAAAAATCCCGATTTCAGATTGAAAACAGCAGAACTACTCGCCTTAAGCTCTTCTTTGCGTCCTGTTTTTTATAGAGAAGAAGGAGATTGTGGTGATAGAACTAAAGGTTTAAGAAATGTAGCAATGTTGGTTGCACAAAACAGCCAAAAAGAGGGGGGGTGACAAATATTGCTTTTATTACTCTCTGAAACCTAAACTTCAGAGAGTAATCGTTTGGTCATGTTTTCTGCTTGAGCGGCATACCCTCCACCAAATAAATTATAGTGATTAAGAATATGATAAAGATTGTAGAGATTTTTTCTCGTTTTATAGTCTGAATCTAGGGTATAAAAAGAATTGTAAGTCTTGTAAAAGTCATGATCAAAGCCGCCAAAGAGTTCTGTCATTGCAATATCGGTTTCCCTATCTCCATAATAGAGTGCGGGGTCATAAATAACGGGTTTACCATTTAGATCACTTGCACAGTTACCATCCCATAAATCGCCGTGTAGTAATGAAGGCTCTGGCTGATAATTACTAAAGAATAGTTTGACAGACTCAGCTAACTTTAAACCTTCATCATATGCCTTGCTTGAATATCCATTCGTTTTGGCCAAGTTGAGTTGATACAGTAAACGCTCATTTTTCCAGAATGAAGCCCAATGCTTATGTGGCTTATTTGATTGAGGAGTGGAACCAATAAAGTTATTTTTTACCCAACCAAACTGTTTAGCTGATTCTTTTAATGGATTGGTACTCTTATGCATGTGGGCAAGCTGTATTCCCATATACTGTTGATTTATTTGGGGTTCTAAGGTGATATATTCAAGTACTAAATAGCTATAATCATAATTAGAACCATAAACTAAAACATGAGGTGTTCGAATACTATTGCTTTGTTCAATCTCTATTAGTGAGTTAGCTTCAACAACAAACATATTCTCTAAAGATGGGATGTTAGTTTTAAGAAAATATTTTTCCCCGTAATTGTCTGTAACTTTCCACGTTTGATTGATACACCCACCTGTAATAGGTTCTTTTTTGATAAAGCTAATAGTCTGGTTTTTAGCATAACTTAAGCTAAGCTCAATATCTTGCCAATTACCATTCATCAGAGAACACCTCATTATTTTGTAAAATATGATTAAATGGACTATGCCTGAAAAAGCAAGCATAAAGAAGTAATGCTAAAGATGTATCATTACTTACCAAATAACTTACCAAATACTAATAAATATAAGAGTAAATGTAATTTTCATACGGTTTAATAAAATGAAATCTAAATCTAACAGTAAAAAATATAACTCAGGTTTTACCTTGGTTGAATTGATAGTTACGGTATCAGTTGTCGCTATTTTGAGTTCAATTGCCGCTCCTAGTTTTAGAACGATGCTTCAAAATAATAAAGCTTCTGTCGCCGCAAATGAAATGGTTTCAGCATTATTATTAGCGCGAAGCGAGGCACTTAAACGAAGAAATAATGTAACAGTTTGCACCAGTGCTGATCAAACAACCTGTGCAGGGAATAGTGAAAAAGATTTCGCCAAAGGTTGGATAGTGTTTGTAGATTGTGATAAAGATAGAGTTGTAGGCTCATCTGTTGATTGTGGTAACGCTGCACCTGAGGCTGAAAAAGTAGTTAAGGCAGGTTTAGGTACACCAGGCATGAATATCAATAAAGGTGGTGCTTCAGTCAATGCCCATTACTTTACTTATAATTTCACTGGAAGAACGGATGTTGCAGCTTCGTTTTCCATAACGAGCGATAATTCAACCACAGTTTTAAAAGAAGTTGCCGTTTCTTTAACAGGGCGTGTAAAGACCTGTGATGGTGCTTGTCCTTAAAAATAACAGTTGAGTTGGTGCTTTTACTCTCTAAATTATTCTCTAAGCTCTTTGGGTAATACAAATGATACATCTTCGATAATACCCTGATCATCAGGTAGTATTGTAGCCCCGAGAGATGCCAGCTTTTCATTAACTTCCTCTACCAATATTTCTGGAGCAGAAGCGCCTGCTGTTACTCCTACCGATAAGCCTTTATTGCTAAACCAAGCCTCATCAATATCGCTAGCATCATCAATTAAATAGGCAGGAATTCCCTTTTTTTCAGCTATTTCTCTTAAGCGATTTGAGTTTGAACTATTAGGTGAGCCAACGACTAAGATAACATCACATTGGTCTGATAACGTCTTTAATGCATCTTGACGATTTTGAGTGGCATAACAGATATCGTCTTTTTTAGGCCCTTCAATTTTGGGAAAACGCAGACGAAGTTGATCAATAATAATGGCAGTATCATCCATTGATAGGGTCGTTTGAGTAACAAAGCCGAGTTTTTCAGGGTTATTAACAGCGAGGCTATCAACTTCTTCGGGGGAATCTACGCGATATATATTGCCTCCAAAACGTTTATCATATTGCCCCATTGTGCCTTCTACTTCAGGGTGGCCTTTATGACCGATGAGAATAGTTTCTCTACCTTCTTTGCTATAACGAAAAACCTCCATATGTACCTTGGTCACAAGAGGGCAAGTTGCATCAAATACTTTTAAGCCACGTTGTTTCGCATTATCTTGAACAGCACGGGAAACGCCGTGCGCGCTAAAGATCACTGTTGCTCCATCAGGTACTTCATCCAGTTCTTTAACAAATACAGCACCTTTATCACGTAGGTTATTTACCACAAAGCGGTTATGAACAACCTCATGGCGCACATAGATAGGAGCACCTAATAAATCGATGGCACGATTTACTATCTCGATGGCACGATCAACACCAGCACAAAAACCGCGTGGGTTAGCAAGGGTTACTTTCATAGTCATTTAGATCATTCTATTGTAAAGAGTAAAAAGGTATATTATCAGGAATTAATTTGTCACCCCCCCTCTTTTTCGCTGTTTTGTAGAATTATAATGTTTATCAGTATGAGCCAAACTTATACAATGGTAAAAACCCAAACTATATTTAAGGAAAAAAAATGAAAATACTACTGATCGGTAGTGGCGGACGTGAACATGCATTAGCGTGGAAACTTGCTCAATCATCAAAAGTTGAGAGAATTTTTGTGGCGCCAGGAAATGCGGGTATCGCCTTAGAAAATAAACTAGAGAATGTCGATATTCAAGCGGATGATATTAATGGCTTACTTGAATTTGCAAAGAATAATGAGGTGGATCTCACTGTTGTTGGCCCTGAAGTACCTTTAGTGTTAGGAGTGGTTGATTTATTTTCAGCAGCTGGCTTGAAGTGTTTTGGTCCAACTAAAGGCGCTGCACAGTTAGAAGGCTCAAAAGCTTTTTCAAAAGATTTCTTTGCTCGTCATAATATACCAACAGCCGCTTATGGTAACTTTACAGAGGTCGATAAAGCTGTTGCTTATATTAAAAGCCAAGGTGCTCCTATAGTCGTGAAAGCTGATGGCCTTGCAGCAGGTAAGGGTGTGATATTGGCGGAAACGGAAGATGAAGCAATTGCAGCTGTTGAAGATATGTTGGCGGGTAACGCCTTTGGTGATGCAGGTCATAGAGTTGTAATAGAAGAATTTTTGGAAGGTGAAGAGGCTAGTATCATTGTTATAGCTGATGGCGAAAACTATCTGCCAATGGCAACATCACAAGATCATAAAGCACGTGATAATGGTGATACTGGGCCAAATACAGGTGGTATGGGCGCGTATTCACCGGCACCGGTTGTTACACCAGAAATTAGTGAACGTATTATGCGTGACGTTATCGAGCCAACCTTAAAAGGTATGAAGGCAGAAGGTTATCCTTTTACTGGTTTCTTATATGCAGGTGTGATGATCGATAAAAAGGGCGATTCAAAAGTACTGGAATACAATGTTCGTTTTGGAGACCCTGAAACACAGCCAATAATGATGCGTTTACAATCTGATCTTGTTGAATTAATCGAAACGGCATTAGAGGGTAACTTAAATAAAGCCTTTATCGAATGGGATCAACGCTCTTCAATGGGCGTGGTAATGGCCGCAGGTGGTTACCCAGAGAGTTATGCTAAGGGAGATGTTATAAAAGGTATTCCCGAAGCGACATCTAACAGTAAAGTATTCCATGCTGGTACAGCCACAAAAGATGGTGATATTGTTACCAGTGGTGGGCGTGTTTTATGTGTGGTCGGTTTGGGTGAAAAGGTGAGTGATGCACAAAAAACAGCTTATGATATTGTCCATAAAATAGAATGGAGCAATGTATTTTATCGTGATGATATTGGTCATAGAGCGATTATTAGAGAATAGACCTAAATAAGCAGAAAAATAAGTTTTGGGTTAAAGTTGCTATTAATGCATCCAATATACCCATGATGCACGTAGTTGATCAGTGTGTGTAATAACGCATACTTTTATATAATTAATAATTTGGAAGGATAAAACATGAACACAGCAAAGAAACTATCTGGTATCGCATTGGCATCGGCAGCAGCAACGTTATTATTAGCAGGTACAACTACTGCAAACGCAGCAGCACATGCTAAAAAACCAGCAGAAGTAAAATGTTCAGGCATTAACTCATGTAAAGGTACTAGCGCATGTGCAACAGCAACTAGCGGTTGTGCAGGTCAAAATAGTTGTAAAGGTCAAGGTTGGATTAAAGCGACTAAAGCTGACTGTGATGCAAAAGGTGGAAAAGTCATCAAGTAATAGCGTATATATGGATATAGTTTTTGTTGATATTTAGCAAAAAATGCATCCGTAAGTAGTTTTCACGCGTATAGCCAGATAATTCGTTCGCGAATTATCTGGCTATTTTTTGAGATAGCAAAACTACTTAAAGGAGATGTACATAATGAAAGCAGCGTCAAAACTCACAGGTATTACTTTAGCATCAGCGGCAGCTACTTTATTGTTAGCAGGTTGTTCTTACGGCGGTGGCTCAGCAAGTACTGATACAATGACTAAAAGTTCTGCAAAAATGGCAGATGTGAAATGTTCTGGTATAAACTCTTGCAAAGGCACTAGTGCATGTAAAACTGCAAGCAGTGCTTGTAAAGGCCAAAATAGTTGTAAAGGTAAGGGCTGGGTGAAGACTAGCAAAGCTAATTGTGCCGCAAAAGGCGGAAAAATTATTGGCTAAATCTGATAATTGGTAGATAAGCCCGATATGACATTGTTTATATCGGGTATTTTTTTGCTCAAAACAAAATAAAGAGTAGAATGAAAATATGAAATTACCCCCTCTAGGTTTTGGTCTTGGTCTGCGCAAAGAGCATTACACTACAATTATAGATACTACTCCTGATGTTGATTGGTTCGAAATATTAACCGAAAACTACTTGGTTGATGGCGGTAAGCCGCTCTACTTTCTGGATCAAATATGTGAAAAATATCCTGTGGTTATGCACGGTGTTTCTATGTCGCTTGGTAGTGTAGACCCACTTGATATTGGCTATTTACAACAAGTAAAAGATTTGGCTGAACGTACCAATGCACGTTGGGTGTCTGATCACATGTGTTTTACCGGTGTAGACGGTATCAATGCGCATGATTTATTGCCTCTTCCGTACAATGAAGAAACTATCAAGCACGTATCAAATAAAATCAAACAAGCCCAAGATTTTTTAGGTAAGCAGATATTGGTGGAGAATGCTTCAACCTATATCACTTATAAACAATCAGAGATGACTGAATGGGAATTCACTGCAGCAGTTGCAGAAGAATCAGATAGTCTAATGCTGCTTGATATCAATAATATATTTGTCAGTGCTTATAATCATGGTTATGACCCCTTAGAGTATTTGGATGGCATTCCCGTTGAACGTGTACAACAGCATCATATCGCTGGGCATAGTCAATATGATGGTTATATTATTGATACTCATGATCACGATGTAGTTCAAGGTGTGTGGGATTTATATGCCGAGGCAATCAAACGTTACGGAGAAGTTTCTGTGATGATTGAACGTGATGATAATATCCCTGAATTGCCCGAGTTACTGAATGAGTTGCAGATTGCGCGCGATATTTTCGTAGCAAATATTGATACGAATAAGGTCACAGAACATGTCTGAATTGTATCGTTTACAAAAAGAAATGATGGCATGGCTGATGCAAAAAAATGAGGCCATAAAACTAGATATAATAGATGCTGGTGAGGTTAATAAAGTCAGTGTAGAACAACGCCTGGCCGTTTATGGCAATGCTTATGGATATCGTCTGATTGATGCTCTCTCTGATAATTACCCCGCTGTACATACCTTAATGGGTGATGAAGATTTTTATGAGATGACTTATGCATATATGGCATCACACCCCTCATCGCACTATTCATTGCGATACTTTGGGCATAAACTTGAAGAATTCCTTGGTACTTATAAAAAAGGTTTGCCAATCTACACCGAAATGGCACGGTTTGAATGGGCATTACGAAATGCATTTGATTCAAAAAATACGCCTACATTAACTCTAGAATTGTTACAAGAAATTCCTGTAGAGCGTTGGGGCGAACTTCAGTTTGGGTTTCATCCATCAGTTTCAAAAATAGACCTAGAATGGAATACTCCACAGCTTTGGGCGGCGATAGATGAAGAAGCAGAACCATTATCACCTGAAAAATTAGAACATTCTTATGCCTGGCTAGTTTGGCGTAAAGATTTGCTTAACTATTACCGCTCGTTAGATATTGATGAAGCTTTTACTTTAGACGCAGCAATGCAAGGTAATGATTTTTCAAGCTTATGCGAAGGTGTTTGTGAGTGGATAGATGAAGAACACGCCCCTGCGAGGGTTGCAGGTTTCCTATCTGGGTGGATAAATGATGATTTGTTGATAAATATTCGTTTGGACTAAAGTTAATATTCAATCACAATTTACATACATCAGCTCTTATAGCCGTAATCATCAAAAGCCTAATCCTCTGATCGCGATTTGAATTTATCCTGTTTTTCTTGTTTTTGTTCTTTCTTGAGTTGTTTTAAAAGCTCTAAGCCTTTTTTTCTATGAGCATGAATCATGGCTAGCTCATTAGAAATTTTTTCTTTATTACCACGACCTTCTGCAAATTTTAATTCTAGTTTTTTTTTCACGCTTGCGTAATTTATCCAAGACATGTTTCAGACATTTGATCTTGGATTTACGTTTCCTATTTTCTTTGCCTAGATAGTTATCTGCCATGTTCATCAGTTTGCTAATCTTCATCGTCTGTACTCCTTTGTTCTTTAGATTTACGAGTTGCAACCGCATCAGCTGTTTCCTGCTCATCAAGCATTAAGCTTTGCTCAATTTTATGCATCTCTGAGTTATGACTTTTAAATAGGATGTTGCCATAACGCCTGTAATACGTTTTTCCCTGATCAGTGAATTTATATTAACTAAAAACTTTTGATCATCCTCCATTATGGTGATTTTCATGGCTTCAAGTGTAGGCATAGAAGTTCTATACTCGTCTGGATCATTTTGCATCTCAGATAAACTTCTAAGGATAGTAGCTAATCGATAACGAATTTTATTATATTCTTCTCGTATATAAGGGTTGGAATCATTCAAATATCTAGAGAGGTTTTTATGCAAGTGTTGGGCACTTTTTATCCCTTCAAGCATGGCTCTACCTGCAGAGCGAAGTTCAAATATTTCGTTACTTTGCTCTTGTGACAAGTTGTCAGTTGCTTTGCCAATAAAGTCAACTATTTCTGCATATAATCCTTTGATTTTATTAGTATATTCCTCTCTTATATTTACAGGAATAGGTTTTTTTAAGGATTCTATGATTTGTTTGACAGGAGTGCGAGACTTAATGTCTCGTACTCTAAGGCTCAAACCATGGCAAAGAATCCCGAAAAAGTAATTATAAAGATTGAGCGTTTCTTTGCGTACCGCTTCTAATGCAAGCTCAGGAAGCTCTAGTGCCGCATTATTAAGGTATAAGGGTTCGGCAATTTTGTGTTCTTTTTCTGGTAAAAGCTTGGTAATGAAGATGCCTAGTTTATTTATAAAAGGAAGCATTAAGGCTATCCCTAATGGATTAAACAGAGTGTGAAAAACAGCAAGTTTTAGTGTGTAGTTATTAGTAGCTATGCCTAAGTGTTTCGATATCCAGTCAACACTTTCAATTAATTGTGAGATCAATATGATAGCAACCAGTGCCGTTATAACATTAAATATTAGATGTGCAGCTGCAAGCCTCTTTCCGTTTACATTGGCACTGATGGCACCAATTATTGCTGTGACAGTTGTTCCTACATTGCTTCCTATTGCTAGTGCTAAGGCATTATCATAGGTTATTTGTTGGCTTGCTAAGGCAGTTATTATCAGTACAAGAGTGGCGTGACTTGACTGCATAATGACAGTCGCCGCAATACCAATAAGTGTGTACAGTAGTAATCCTTTGAGCCCTGACATGGCATAGGCTGTTAAATCAATGTGTTCACGAAAGGATTCAAATCCTTCTTTCATATAATGAATGCCTAGAAATAAAAAACCTAGACCTGCTAAAATATACCCGATACCTTTTAATTCTTTAGGTTTTTGTAGTACTAGGATAATACCAAAAACTAACATTGGCATTGCATAAGCGGCAATATCAACCTTAAGTCCAAAACCTGCTACTAACCACGCTCCTGTTGTAGTGCCTAGATTCGCGCCAAAGATAATGCCGATGCCAGATGCCAGCGTGATTAAGCCTGCTGATAAAAAAGAGATGGTGATAACCGAAACTAATGAGCTAGACTGCATTAAGGTTGTAGTAATAACCCCAAAACTCATGCTTTTCCAGAGGCCTTTAGTAGTTTTTTTCAGTATATTTTCTAAAAGACCACCTGTGAATGCTTTGAACCCCTCTTCTAGTGAAAGCATACCAAATAAGAATATCGCAACACCCGCCGTGATTTGCTTTATATTTGGGCTAATCCAGAAGCCATAGGACAGTATTATAAAGATACTGAAAAGCAGTATAGTTCTAAGCATGTAAGTAATTTTTCATTGGTATGAAGTAATCTACCTATAGAGTTAAGGAAATACTGATTAAGTCAATTAGAATTCAGCTTTGATAAATCTGTCGTTATTTTCATGAAGTGAGACGTAATAGTCATTCTGCATTCGCTTTTAAGTCATTTGCAAGCAAAGCACTAAATATTGCGCTGATCTTCGTGGGAAATAGCGGCAGAGTTGGCAAGCAGAAAATCATTGGACTTGATCAGGATCTCCTCAAGGAAACATAGCTCCTCAAATAGTGTAAAATATTAAGGCTACTAAACCACCAGCTGATGCGTGTACAGTTATAACGCATGCAGCAACAATTTTCAAAAGTGCTGATCTCTTAACTAGTTCTTTACGGTAAACCTTTTTAAGATTTTTTTCGCGTTTGGAAAACTTGTTTCATTACTGTATTGCTTTTTAGTCTTTGCAATATATTATTCTTGCCAGCCACAGTTGCTCTTTGAAATGCTTCTAAGAAGGGTTCTATAGCATCCTATTCGGCGTCTTTTATGATGGTCAATAATATTCCATCGACTATACGGTTAATACTCCTGAAGCCTTAAATATATCGCAATCACGATAGCACCTATAGAATTAAAGCTTGCTTATTGTATATTTTGTCACCCCCCTTCTTTTTTGGCATTTTGTAATATGCAAATACAAAATGCCAAAAAAGAAGGGGGGTGACAAAAATCATGATGCTTTTAAGTAGTTTTTCAAATGAATTAAATAGAGTCCAACACTAATCAAAAATGCCCCAAGAGCACCATACAGATGAGCATGTACAGCAACGGGCATGCCTATAAGTGCAGCGCTAGAGCTACTTCCTCCATAGACTAGATCCCATATAATTTTCCCTACTATAAATAGAATAATACTAATTCCAGTAAACCAATCTTTTGATAAAGGAGAGCTGGTGGCGCCAATTAAAAACAGGCCATAAAGGATGCCGGAAAATCCATAGTATTTTTGTAACTCAGGATCAAAGATGTAAAGCCCAATACCAACAGATACAGATAATAATATTGTGCTTATAATGAATGTTTTAAGTGATACGTTGTCAAAAAACAAAAATCCAAAAATCCATAAACCTGCGAGATTTAAAAACAAGTGTGGATAGTTGGAATGAACGAAATTACCGCTAATAAGTAACCACCATTGACCAGAGTCTATGCCTGAACGATGGAAGACAAGCGTATCACGAAAAAACTGGTTAACCAGCAAAATGATGCTGACTGTTAATATGCCTAGTATAAACGAGTTTAATGGTTTGGTTATCATGGGCTAACTATGGCAGAATACTGTCATCAAAAACACTTTTTAAAGGGGCTTTAAGAATGTACCAAGTAGAAAATAGAGCAATTATGGCGTTTAAACAAAAGAGCAAGGGTTTTACCTTGTTAGAAGTAATGGTTGTAGTTGTGATTATTGCCATTATGGCAGCGGCAGTCGGGCCAAAGCTTTTAGAAAATATTAATACTGCAAGTAAGAAGAGAGCGGCAACAGACATTATTAGCTTAGAATCAACATTAAAACTTTATAAAGCAGAGAATTATGCTTACCCTTCAACCGATCAGGGACTCGAGGCATTAATCAATAAACCTTCGGGAGATCCAACGCCAAAAAACTGGAGACAGTATATGGATAAGACGCCAAAAGATCCTTGGGAAAACCCCTACAAATACTTAAGTCCAGGTAGTCATGGTGATTTTGATCTTTACTCCTTAGGGCCTGATGGGATCCAAAGTGAAGACGATATTACAAACTGGTCATCTGATAATTAAGATTTACTGATCTATAATGAAGATGAATGGGAAAGGTTTCACGTTGATTGAAATAATGGTTGTTATAACTATTGTCTCAATCATGTTTGGGGCTGTTATTTTAGCATTCCCTGATAGTAGTAATGATCGGCTTAAAGAGCAGGGAAAGCGTTTTAGTGCGCTCATTTCCCTTGCTCAAGACGAGGCAATTTTACAATCACAAGATTTAGCTCTAGCGGTATATGATTCTGGATACTCGTTTTATCGTAGAGTTGGCGCTAAGTGGGTGGCATATTCTGACAAGCCTTTTGTTGCTCGTGTCATAGATGGCGGTCTTCACGCTGAGGTGCTTTTGGAGGGGTTGTCTATCAAGTTGCCACCACCGAAAAAAGTCAAACCTCAGATTGTTATCTATTCAAGCGGTGAAATAACACCATTTTCTTATAATTTAAATAATCAGGAAAAGAGTAAATACCTTATTCAATTTGATGGTGCGGGTAACCTAAAGCAAGAGTTTATAGCAAATGAAAAATAAAAATGCTGGTTTTACCTTGCTTGAAGTCATGGTGGCACTTTTTGTTGTTGCCATAGCTTTAGGTGGTGCAATAAAGGTAATGGGTAATGCCGCTCAGAACTCATCACGCTTGAGTAATAAAACATTTGCTCAATGGGTGGCATTAAATCAAATTACAAAACTCAAAATTACCAAGGCATGGCCCAAATATGATGAGATGAAGGGCGAGGCAGAAATGGCAAGCCGAAAATGGAAATGGGTACAAAAAACCATTAAAACTGAAGATGAAAATGTGAAGCGAATAGAGGTTTCTGTAAAATTAGTAAATGACTCTGATTCCAACCCCTTTGCAACGGTTGTTGGTTTTTTAGCTAAACTTTAATGAATAGTGATAATGAAAAATTATTCTAAGATGCAAAATAAAAATAATGGTTTCACGCTACTTGAATTAATGGTTGCAATGGTGATTTTTTCATTAATGTCAGTCATGGCGTACAGCGCGTTGGCAGCTGTGTTTAAAAGTAATGAGGTTGTTAGCGAGCAAGAGTTAAGATTAAAAAAACTACAACGCAGTATGATGTTTATTGAGCGAGACTTTCGACAGCTTGTATTGCGCCCGAAAAGTTCAGGCTACGGGCAACCACCTTTACCTGCGTTAGATTCAGGTTTAGATTCTGAGGGTGTGATTGAATTTACTCGTGCTGGTAATTCTAATCCAATGGAGATGTCACGCAGTTCATTGCAACGCGTAAGATATACCGTTGAAGACAAAAAACTGAGTAGATTAAGTTGGAATATTGTTGATAGTATTGATGTAGAGCCCGTAAAAATGTTGTTACTAGATAATGTGGAGTTATTATCTTTCAGGTTTCTTGATGGTGAAAAAAATAAAAACAGCTGGAAAGAAAACTGGGCATCACTCACAAAAAATCCTATTGCTATTGAATTAACAATTGAGCATAAGAATTGGGGAAAAATTGTACGATTGTTCTCGATTCAGTAGAAATTCGGGTCTAAATAAGAGTAGCGGCTTAGCAAATGGCACCAGAGGCAGTATTTTGACTGGAATTACCCCCTTTAAAAAGCTATAGTCAGAGGCGCTAGGTATTGCAATATTTTTCTTCTCCTCCGCTGAAATAATATTGCTCTAAATAATCGGGTGGTACTCCTAACTTTTAAATCATAGTTTGGGAGCCGATGTGATTCAAAATAGGAAATATAATAATGTTGAAATTCAAACATCTCCAAGTGCTTGCTGTTAAATTGTGTCTGTTGTTGTCTGCGGCATCGGTCGTAATGTCTATTCCAACTGTATTGAATGCAGCTGAAATCATTACTGTTGGCAACTCGCAGTCCAGCTCACAAACTGTATTAGGTAGTACGGTCGTTCCTTATAAAGAAATTACGGTTACTGCTCAAATGCCTGGCAAGATTGTTGCGTTAATGGGAGACGTTGGTTCACAGTTTAAAAAAGGAGATGTCCTTGCCAAAATAGATGATGCGCAACTATTAGCCAAAAGAAATACTTTATGGACGCAGGTGACATCGGCTCAGGCAGCGCTTAAAAATTCACAAGCGCAATATCAACGTGAGATTGTTTCGCCACGAAGTAAAGATATAACAGGTATGCCAGGTATGGGCATGCCATCGGTCATGGATATTTACTTTACTCGTCCTATGTATGACATGATGGGTGAGACTAATACAAATTATAATCGTTATTCGGATCTGCTTAATAGTGCAACAGGTGTTTCACAAGCTGAAAGTCAGGTAATGATGGTCTGGTCTCAGTTAAATGAGCTAAATACAAAAATTAAAGATACTATTTCAATCGCACCTTTTGAAGGGATTATTATGGCGAAAATGGTTGAAGAGGGTGACGCTGTTCAGCCTGGGCAACCATTAATGAAATATGGTTTTATAAAATATCTTCGTTTGAAAGCAGATGTTCCTTCTATGCTAGTTTCCAGCTTAAAAAAGGGTATGAAAGTACCAGTTCGTATCGGCAACATTGCTCCTACAGAAGCAAAGGTATCTCAGATATATCCTGTTGCGGATCCTGCAAGACATACAGTTGTTGTAAAGTTTGATTTGCCTGTAGGCGTGTTAGCTTCGCCAGGAATGTATGCGGAAGTGTTTTTGCCTGATACTGCCTCAAATGGGAATACTGTAATAACTATCCCTAAAACAGCCTTGATAGAAGGGCGTAGTTTGCCAACAGTTTTGGTGGCAGATGAATCTAAAAAAACATCATCTTTGCGCTTAATTCGTTTAGGTTCGAAGCAGGGTGATGGGAGTTTTGAGGTTGTGTCAGGTTTAAAAGCTGGCGAACGAGTTATTAATAATCCCCCGACAGGGGCAACTTCAGGTTGGTATCCAGGATCTTAGATTTTTTATTGCTGAATACCTCTTTTATAACTTATAACCTGAAATAATCTTATGACTGATCAAAAAACACCAATAGAAAATAAAGAAGAAAGAAAGCATAGCTTAGGTTTGGCTGGTGGCATAGCCAAGATGTTTATCACCTCGCCACTAGCATTGCTATTACTCTTAGCATTCCTTGCATTAGGTATGCTGGGAATGCAAATGACGCCACGGCAGGAAGATCCTCAAATATCTGTTCCTATGGTAGATATTTTTGTTAACTATCCAGGTGCTACTGCTGAAGAGGTAGAGAGCCAAGTTGCAAGACCTCTTGAAGGTATTATGTCAGAGATTACGGGTGTTAAACATGTGTACTCAGCTTCTTCTCGTGGTCAAGCATTGGTTACAGTGCAGTTTAAAGTGGGTGAAAACTTTGAATCATCAATTGTAAAACTGAACGATAAACTAGCATCTAATAAAAATAGAATGCCTCAAGGTATTGCTGGTTTTTTGGTGAAACCAGTTGGCGTGGATGATGTTCCTGTTGTATCAATAACCCTTTGGTCAAATAATGTCGATGATGCTTCGCTAAAGTTAGTAGCACTTGATTTGCTGCAAAAACTTCGTGAGGTGCCTAACGCGAGTCAAAGCTTTATTGTTGATGGACGAACAGATCAATTGCTTATCGAAGTTCTACCAGAACGTTTAGCAACCTACGGTGTTTCTTTGGGGCAAGTTGCTAATACTATTCGTATGGCTAACTCAGAAAGAAATGCAGGATCTGTAGAGCCAGGAGATAGATTCCTCAAAGTAATCACGGGGTCATTCTTAAAGTCAGCTGAAGATATCAAGCGTTTAATGGTGGGAGTAGTCGATGGGCGTCCTGTATATGTACGAGATGTGGCAACTGTTTCAGCAGGGCCTAGTGAAGCGACTAAAATTGTTGGTTTTTACACAGGAAAAGCTAATAAATCAGAAGGTGCAGAAGTGGCTAACGGTGCTCCTGCAGTCACAATTGCCATAGCAAAAAAACACGGCACAAATGGTGTTGATGTTGCAGAAGCAGTGTTAAAAAGAGTTGATCATTTTAAAGGGCGGTTGATTCCAGATAATGTTCATGTAGCAGTAACGCGAAATTATGGTGAGTCTGCTAAATCTAAAGTAAATGAGCTGTTATTTAAATTAGGTGAAGCAACCTTAATGGTGACAATCTTAGTACTGTTTTTCTTAGGTTGGAGAGCATCACTGGTAACGTTTATTATTATTCCAGTAGTAATTACTGTGACAGTATTTGCGGCATGGTTATTAGGACTAACTATTGATCGCGTTAGTTTGTTTGCATTGATTTTCTCTATCGGTATATTGGTAGATGATGCAATAGTGGTGGTGGAAAATATTTATCGACGGTGGTTGTTGTCAGGTAGTCTAGATGTTGACGTGGCTGTTGATGCAGTAAGAGAGGTTGGTAATCCGACAATTTTAGCTACCTTTACTGTTATTGCGGCATTGCTTCCTATGGGTTTTGTAAGTGGCATGATGGGGCCGTACATGTCACCTATCCCAATTCTGGGCTCGGTAGCAATGATATTCTCATTGTTTGCTGCTTTTGCATTTACTCCTTGGTTAACTAATAAGCTAAAACCAAGCTTAGACCAGCTGAATAAGATGGAAGAAAAAGAGCACCGTCAAGCAGCGATGCTCGAAAAGTTCTTTAGAGGAATTATTGTTCCCTTGATTCAAAATAAATCAAAGGGAAAATTACTGATCTATGCATTAGTTGGGGTATTGCTTCTCACACTTGTATTGTTCTATACAAAAGGTGTGAAAGTTAAAATGCTTCCATTGGATAATAAGCCTGAGTTTAATATTGTGGTTAATTTTCCTGAAGGAACGGCCTTACCCGTTACTGCTAACCTAATCAACCAAATAGCAACAGAAATGCAGTCGATTGAAGAGGTCACAGCCGTTCAAACGTATGCAGGTACATCATCTCCATTTAATTTTAATGGCTTAGTTCGTCATTACTATTTACGTAAAAGCCCATGGCAAGGTGATGTTCAAGTTCAATTAACGGATAAACACGAGCGTGAGCGGTCTAGTCATGAAATAGCCAAAGAAGCTCGAGCAACGCTGACGCCAATAGCCAAGGCATTAGGTGCTCGAATACAAGTGGTTGAAATGCCTCCAGGTCCACCTGTTCTTCAATCAGTAGTAGCGGAGATCTATGGGCCAAGTGCCGATACGCGCAGGCAGGTTGCACGCGATTTGACAAAGATATTTGAAGAAGCCCCTAACCTTGGAGATGTTGATAATTTCTTGGAAGAAAGCCACGATATTCTTCGTTTTAAGGTAGATGCTGCAAAAGCACAAAGAAATGGTATTTCCGTAGAAGATATTAATGCTACGCTAGAAATGGCAATGGGCGGTTATATATTGGGCGATATAAAAAGGAACGCATTAATTAATCCAACTCCAATTATTATGCAGGTTCCTTTAAGTGCTCGTTCTCAGATAAATCGATTAATTCAACTCCCCGTTACTAATCGTATGGGTAACACTTTGCCATTGTCAGAATTAGGTAATTTTGTAACGGAGAAAGCTGATCAGCCTATTTATCATAAGGATTTACGGGCTGTAGAATTTGTTACCGCCGAAACGGTAGGTGATTTGGCAGCGCCTGTTTATGGGATGTTTCAAGTTCAAGATTTATTGGCACAAGCAAATAACGGAGAGGGTTATAAGGCACCAGATGGAACGATAGTGACAGGTGGTAGCTGGTTTGGTCGAGAAGATACGGCAGATAAAACAAACTTTGAATGGGGTGGGGAGTGGACCGTTACATTCGAAACATTCCGTGATATGGGTATAGCCTTCATGGCGGCACTGATATTAATTTATATGCTCATTGTAGGCTTGTTTGGTAATTTTGTTCTACCAGCAATTGCTATTGCTCCAATACCTCTAACATTGATTGGAATTATTCCTGGTCATTGGATATGGGGAGCTGATTTTACTGCAACCTCGATGATTGGATTTATTGCTTTAGCAGGTATTGTGGTGCGTAACTCGATTTTGTTAATTGATTTTACAAAAAATGCAGTGCTAGATGAGGGTATGAGTATTGTCGATGCTGCTATTTATGCTTGTGAGGCAAGAACGAGACCGATTGCAATAACGGCTTTTGCATTAATAGGAGGCTCGCTTGTAATTATTACAGATCCAATATTTAAAGGTATGGCGGTATCATTAGTATTTGGCGGTTTGGTTTCGACATTATTAACTCTGATAGTTGTACCGTTAGGTTGTATAAGCGCTGGTAAGGCACTGTGTGTTGATTCTGATGGTAATAAAATAGATCCCCCAGATTTTGATTCTAGCAAAGTGATTGCAGAGTTAGATTCAGCCCACGGTAGCTCAAGATATTATGATTCTGATGAAGGTGTTTTTGATAAGATTAAAGGTGTTTTATCTACAGTTGTAGGTATTTTAGTGACTGTAAGTGGGTTACTTGTATCTGGTATGAAAGGTATATTTGGACTTATTTTCAAAAAGAATAAGAGTGATGATAATGACTGGACACCATCTCCTCCTAAAAAGTCTAATAAAGTAAAGCAGAAAGATGATGAATGGGTACCATCTCCACGTAAGCCTAGAAAAACCAAAAAAAGTGATGATGAATGGGTTCCTTCCCCAAGAAAACCTAGAAAATCTGTGGCAGAACCTAGCCCCTCTAAAGCAGAGTCATTAACGGACTCCAAAACAATATCAAAGCCAAAGAAAATAGCTAAGCCAAAGGCAACAGCTAAACCAAAGGCGGCAGCTAAGCCAAAGGCAGCAGCTAAGCCAAAGGCAGCAGCTAAGCCAAAGGCAACAGCCAAACCAAAGGCAACAGCCAAACCAAAGGCGGCAGCTAAGCCAAAAGTAGAAGATGATACCAACGATCAAGTAAAGAAAATTAAGCCGAAGCGTAGAGGCATTCGACTAAAGAAAGATATATAGCGGGAAATTTAAAAATGAGTATTTTACAAAAAGGCACACTTACAGTTGTTATAGCTACAGTTATCGCATCGGGAATGATTGTCTCAACAGGCAATACTATCGCAAATGATAAAATAGAGATTAACACTAAGGATGGAGTTACAGTTTTTTCAAAGCAATCAAATATAATACTTAAAAGAGAAAAAAGTGTTGAAAAAACTATCGTTAAGAAGAAAGATAAAATATCTTTGTTTACAGTTCGTAACTCAGCAGTAGCACCTCCGCCTGGCCCGTTTTTAAATGAGGATGTAGTTAGATCTGCTCAAAGGGCTTTATTGGCTCCAATGGCACCCAAAGAGCCAACTTATTTACCTAAAAAACCAGAACAACCCCCTAAATCTATAAGCTTAAAGTCAATGCCTACGTTGCCCCCTGTTGATCCTGAAATGAAGTCAACACCTTCTTTTAGACAAGCTACAAGACCAGCTAAAATGCCGGAATTTGGAGCTGTAGCCCCTGTTAGACCAGAAAATAAGTCTAAACAGCCTGAGGTGGTATCAAAAGAACTTCCTATTTGGATGCAAAAAAGAGATATAACTAAACAACAAAAAATCTCGTCTAAGGATAGTACAAAGCAACACCAAACCAAAATGAGAAAGCCGAATATGGGTTTGAATAATAATTACCCTGCTCAACAGTATATTTATGTGCCAGTGCCCATGATTCCTTCAAATTTGAGGCCGCCGCAGATACCAGTTTTTAATAGAAGCATTACACCGCCTTCTGCGGATTGGGGGCTAACAAATGTACCTAAAAAAGTACCGACTATTTCAATAAAAAAAGAGTCAACAGAAAATAGCAAAGTACTGATACGGAAGGATAATAAAGAATGATCACGGTTGTTGGTAATTTAAAAGGTGGCACTGGAAAAAGCACGGTGGCATTTAACCTATCCATCTGGATAGCGACTAGGCGTAATGTTCATGTGTCAATTTATGATTTAGATCCTCAGGCAACAATCACAGATGCTTTAGAAATTAGAACAGAAGATGGCTATGTGCCAGCTTTAGAACCCCAACATTTTGTTAGTCAATTAGGTAGTGAAGGAAAGCATACAGAAGTTATTGTTGATATTGGTCTTTCTGATAGTGAAGCCATGAATGCCGCAATACAACGAGCGGATCGTATATTGATACCAGTAGCACCAAGTCAGGCGGATGTTTGGTCAACTCAACGCTTTTTGAAATTAATTGCTCAGGTAAGAAAAAGCGGTGCAAAACCAGAAGTTTTGGGTTTTATGAATCGTTCGGATACTCACAGAGCAGTTCGTGAAACTGACGATGCTTTTGAAGCATTAGATAGTTTAGATGGGATAACAATGTTAAAGCCAAGACTTTATCAAAGAACAGCTTATAGACGTTCATTTAGTGAAGGTATGGCGGTCTTTGAAATGGACCCAAAGTCAAAAGCTGCAGCAGAAGTTGAACAGCTAGGTCAAATATTGTATTAAAATGCGTACTGTTAAAGGAATAGCTTATATAAGGAAAGGAGATATTGATGTATATTATTAGATGGCTGTTAGGAAATCCGATCGTTATGACGTGGATGGTACTAGCATTTGGTGTTATAGCAACGTTGTTGTTTTTTGGTTCAGGGAGCAAAAATAAAGAAGAAACTCTAAGCCCGGGTACAGCTGCTATTTCATCAGTAGAGGAGATAAATATAGCTATTGATAATGATGGAAAAGAGCCAGAAAGTACTATAATCATAAAAGAAGAGGCCTTAATTGTTGTATCTAGTGATAAAGTAAAAGATGACAGTAGTGAAAAGGTAGAAAAGCTCTTATCTAAGGAGACTGCAGTGGCAACTTTGTCACCAGCTGTAGAACCAATTAAATCAGGCTTACAGGAAATTAAAGCACCAGTTGACAACACAGCCGCCTTAGATAAAAGTAATGCAACAACTGATCTCAGCCAAGTGACAAATGAAGAAATGTTGCTAATGGCAAGAGAAGCTTACTGGAATAATGGTTTGGATGAGGCTGCTCAAATTTATAATAAACTCATTGAAAATGAGCCAGAGGTATTTGAACATAAAGGTGAACTAGGTAATGTTTACTGGAGGCAAGGTTATCCAGAAAAGGCAGCTGAACTTTATTCTGAAATAGCGATACCAATGATTGAGAGTGGTGGTTCTGATAGAGTAGCGAACATGATCGGATTTATAGGTTTATTTTACCCTGAAAGGGCAGCAGAGATTCACAAAAAAATGCAGTCACAAAAGTAAAATCAAAGAATTATTTAAAGGATATCCATGGCTAAGAGTGAATTACATCGAGATTATATTCTTGAACTAGAAAGTGAACTCCAAGAGTTTGAAAAGAAAGCCGATGCATCGACAAAGCGTATGCAAATGCTGGTTTACCCAGCAATGGTTGCTTTTTTTATATTAGCGGCGTTTGGCTTCTATTTAATTTACTCTCTAACTTCGGATGTACGTCGTATGACTAACACATTTGTAGGTATGAGCGATTCAATCGAAACAAATATGGACTCAATAGCTGGTACGATGGGGAATATGTCTGGAAAGATGGATAGCTTAGTTAATTCAACTGAAAGTATGTCGAATAATGTGGGCGATATGACAAGTAGTACCAATGATATTGTAAACAGTATGAGTGGAATGCGCTCTGCTACTTATGATATGGCGGCATCAACGAATAATATGCAGCGTGATATCTGGAGTATGAATAAAAACATATCAACACCGTTGAGCTTTATGAATAACTTTTTACCATGGAAAGATAGCACCAGTATGCCTTTTCAGGGGTCGAGAGCACCGTTACCTAGATCACAATTTTCTCCACCATTGCAACAACCATCATATGGTAATTCTTACGGCAACTCTTATGGTACAGGAGGAAATATGATTTCTGCACCTATGATGCCCTTACCAATGACGGCACCATTATCAAATCCAAACTATGTGCCAGCAGAACCCGCAACAATGCCTATTGCTCAGCCACAAGCAATTGATGGTCAAGGGTCTATGGTTGACTCATTACTTCCTGTTACTGCGGATACAGCATCAATAAATTAATTTATAGTTAGAAATACTATATTTATTTCAAGAGGTACCTAATGAACCCTGCTAAAAGAATGCAAAATCGTTTAGAACGATTGCAGGAACATCTCGAAAGAGAAAACCCTATATTGGTATCCGTTGTTGGTCGTTATCGACAGCTAGATAGAATCTCTCAAAAGATGGGTTTACTAGATGCTGATGCCTCTTATGCAACACAAATTTCATGGTGGCCACTAGTATCTGTTTTAGGTACATTCTCGGCGGGAAAATCTAGCTTTATTAACTCCTATCTTGGCTTAGATGTACAAAACACAGGTAATCAAGCGGTTGATGATCGCTTTACAGTGATGACCTATAGCAGTGACTCTGAAGTACGTACTTTACCAGGTATTGCACTTGATGGAGATCCACGTTTTCCTTTTTATCAAATTAGTGAGGATATTGAAAACGTCACAAAGGGTGAAGGTTCTCGAATTGATAACTATCTTCAAATGAAAGCTGCTCCTAGTGAGCAATTACGTGGAAAGATTATTATCGACTCACCAGGCTTTGATGCAGATGAACAACGAAAAGCGACATTAAAAATCACAGATCACATCATTGATCTATCTGATTTAGTCTTAGTTCTGTTTGATGCAAGACATCCAGAGCCAGGTGCAATGCAAGATACACTTGAGCACTTAGTGAAAGGGTCGCAAAAAAGAAATGATAGTAGCAAGTTCTTATTCATTCTAAACCAGATTGATACTTCTGCAAAAGACGATAATATGGAAGATATTGTTGCTGCATGGCAAAAGGCTTTAGTTCAAAGTGGCTTAAGTTCAGGGCGATTCTACGTAATATTTAATGAAGACTTAGCAACGCCTGTCGAAAATAAATCAGTTTGGGATCGCTATGTAAGTAAGCGAAATAATGATTACGCTGAAATCACAAAACGTATGGATGATATCAATATAGAGCGTGTTTATCGTATTATCGGTAGCATGGAGTCCCTATCAAACCAAATAGAGCAGCAAGCCGTACCTCAAATCCAAATGGCGATGAATCGTTGGAAACGACGTGTAATTGTTACAGATTTAGTCATCTTTATACCACTAATAGTGGGGTTACTTACACTGACTGTCATTGCAGGCTACTGGCAAGGTTTTAGTTTTAACCCCCCATGGTTAGGAGATATCCAGCAAAATAAATTTTTAGGACTTGCTGCTATTGGCATAACCGCATTGTTTGCATTCCTAATTCATCAATTAATAAGAAGTAAATTAGTAAATGGAGTTGCTAAAAAACTAAGTACTGATGAGCCATATGGAAATATTTCAACAGCATTTAGAAAAAATACACGTTGGTGGCACAGTATTTTTAGAAAAAATCCAGTGGGGTGGAATAATAAAGTTCGTACTAGGTTAGATGGTATTCGTAGTGATATTGACAACTTTGTACAAACTTTAAATGACCGTTACACCAGTCCTGCAGGGAAAGACGAATAATCTCAATGTTAAAAAAATTTTGATTAGACTTTCCTATTTAAAACCCTTCTATTTATTACATAACCAAGACTTTGCATTAAAGATATAGCAAGTCGTAAAAGGCCTAAATTACAAAACAGCAAAAAAGAGGGGGGGTGACAAATTTAATGTCTTCTCCCCCTTTTTTATTTTCAGGAACAAGAAAAATGACTAAATCTCAAGAACTATTTAAACAAGCCCAAAAAACAATCCCAGGGGGCGTAAATTCTCCCGTTCGTGCATTTAAGAGTGTAGGCGGAACGCCCTTGTTTATCGAGCGAGCAGAAGGTGCATACCTTTACGATGTAGATGGCAATAAATATATAGATTATGTTGGTTCATGGGGGCCAATGATTGCAGGGCACGCAAACCCAGAAGTGATTGCATCAGTAAAAGAAGCGGCAGATAGAGGGTTAAGTTACGGCGCACCGACAGAAATTGAAGTAACGATGTCACAAAAAATCTGTGAGTTAATGCCTTCGATTGAAATGGTCCGAATGGTAAGTTCGGGAACTGAAGCAACCATGTCAGCCATTCGTTTAGCGCGTGGTTTTACAGGACGTGATGATATTGTGACGTTTGAAGGGGGTTATCATGGGCATGGAGATTCGCTGTTAGTAAAAGCAGGATCAGGAATGCTGACCTTTGGTGAGCCAAGTTCACCCGGTGTACCAGAAGATTTAGCCAAGCATACAATAACGCTGGATTACAACAACCCACAACAAGTACGCGACTTGTTTGCAAAGCAAGGGGATAGCATCGCTTGTATTATTGTTGAGCCAGTTGCAGGTAATATGAATTGTATTCCTCCATCAGGAGGCTTTTTAGAAACACTGCGAGAAGTGTGTGACAAATCAGGTGCACTATTGATCTTAGATGAAGTTATGACAGGATTTCGAGTTGCGTTAGGTGGTGCTCAGTCGGTTTATAATATTAAACCAGACCTTACAACCTTGGGAAAAATTATCGGTGCAGGCATGCCTGCAGCCGCTTTTGGTGGTCGTAGAGATGTGATGGAGAAGCTCTCACCACTGGGCCCCGTTTATCAAGCTGGTACGCTTTCAGGTAACCCACTTGCGATGACAGCGGGTTTAAAGATGTTAGAGATTATCTCTCGTGATGGGTTTTATGAAGATTTAACCGTCAAGACAGGAATGTTTGTATCCGGAATGTTAGAACGTGCAAAACAAAATGATATAGCAATGACTAGCAACCAAGTCGGCGGGATGTTTGGTTTATTTTTTAGTGATGAAGATAAAATCGAAAACTTTGAGCAAGTTTCAAGGTGTAATATTGATCGATTTAATCATTTTTTCCATCAAATGCTAGACTCAGGTGTTAATCTGGCACCTTCAGCTTATGAAGCTGGTTTTTTATCAAGCGCGCATACTGAAGCTGATATTAATAAAACGCTTGAGGCTGCTTCGAAAGCATTTTCGATTCTTTCATAAAATAGACATCTAGAATAAGAAACCACGCGTATCGCTATTTCAATTATAATCTTATTTTTTTATAGGTTATTAATTTTCATAAAATTTTACTGATTATCTGGAACTTTATGTGGAATTAGCACTCTAAGGTTAAGAGTGCTAAAATAGTAGCACGCTTTAGATAAAGTTCAGAGGGAGTTAATATGACCAACACACTAGCAATTAGCAAAACAGCAATGCCAGTTCTTACAGGAAGTTTGGATAGCTATATGCAATCCGTACGTGAAATACCTGTATTAGAGAAATCAGAAGAGCAAGCGCTTGCAGTTAGGTTGCGTGAAAACGATGACATGGACGCAGCACGTGATCTCATCATGCACAACTTACGTTTTGTGATAAAAGTAGCGCGTGGCTACAGCGGTTACGGTCTACCTTTAGCTGATCTAGTACAAGAAGGTAATGTAGGTTTAATGAAAGCTGTTAAGCGATTTGACCCATCTGTAAATGTTCGGCTAGTTTCATTCGCAGTACATTGGATTCGCGCAGAAATTCACGAATTTATCCTTAGAAATTGGAAAATTGTAAAAGTTGCAACGACCAAGGCACAGCGTAAGCTTTTCTTTAACCTAAGAAGTAAAAAGAAAAGATTAGCGTGGATGAATGAAGCAGAAGTTAATGATATTGCTAATGATCTTGGTGTAACTAGCAAAGACGTAATAGAAATGGAAAAACGCATGACAGGTCAAGATATTGGCTTTGACGCACCTAACAATGATGATGACGAGAAGGCATATCATCCAAGCCAATACTTGCAGTCAGAAACTTTTGATCCATCAGAAGCTATGGAAACACAAGATTGGCAAGATCATACGCAAGGCTTATTTAAAAATGCACTAGAAACATTGGATGAGCGTAGTAAAGATATTCTTGCAAGCCGTTGGTTAGTAGACAAGAAAGCAACACTTGAAGATCTAGCATCAAAGTATGGTGTGTCAGCAGAACGTATTCGTCAAATTGAAGCGAATGCGATAAGTAAACTGAAGGTTGCTGTTGCTGAGTGATTTTTGTATAAAACTAAAGGAGAAACTGATCAAGTCCAATTATTTTTAGCTTGCCAAATTAGTCGATATTTTCGACAAAGATTGACGTAATAGAATGACTATTACGTCTCACTTCATGAAAATAGCGACAGATTTATCGAAGCTGAATTCTGATCGACTTAATCAGGATCTCCTAAAGAGGATATTAAGTAAATTACTTTATACTCTCTTCTTTAAAATACCCACTTGATGTGGGTATTTTTTTGTCTATTAATAATTATGTGTGTGTTTATGAAAGAAGGTGCTTAAGACCTTAGTACTGATAATTTTAATATAACCTGATGACTTCTAAGCTTATAATACCCGTAAGTCATTATTGTTCTATAACTATAGAAAGAGGTTCTTATATTTTTATTAACTATAGGAGGAATGACTATGAGCAACTTCCCTAATGCTCCAGCTGGCTGGACTCCAGAAGATGCGAAAGAAATTGCGGAACAACAAGGTATAATGCTTAACCAAGATATATGGGAAGTGGTTTCCTCCCTGCAAAGTTATTTTTCTTCTTATGATAAGAATGATCATAATCGTCGAGAGATTACGGATGCCTTAGAGGAAAAATTTCATAGCAAAGGCGGAATGAAATTTTTATACAAGTTATTGCCTGAAGGTCCCATCTCACAAGGTTGTGCTTTAGCAGGCATTAAAAATCCAGCAGGTAATGTGGATGCTTCTTTTGGCAGTGTTGTTTAGGTCTATTTTTGAATTTAGAAACTAAAGTACTTGATAATCACTTGTTTTGTAAATCTACAATTTATTAGCGGCTTCACGAATTATTTTTTTCGTCGTAGTCCAATTAATACAAGCATCGGTGATTGATACACCATATTTTAATGTCGATAAGTCTTCGGGTATTTTCTGATTCCCCCATTCTAAATTACTCTCTAACATCATGCCGATAATAGATGTATTACCTGTTATTCGTTGATCAATACAATGCTTAAATACCATCTCTTGATTAGCAGGGTCTTTATTTGAGTTTTCATGACTGCAATCAATAACTATATTATTTTGTAGATTCGCACTCTGTAATGCGTGTCCGCAAGCGTTAACGGTGGCAATATCATAGTTAGGCTTGCCACCACCACCACGTAAGACGATATGCCCATACTTGTTGCCTTTAGTGCGCACAACAGATACTTGGCCTTGAGGATTGATCCCTAAGAAGTTATGAGGGCTGGAGACTGCTTGTAAAGCATCAATGGCAACTTGTAAGCTACCATCAGTAGCATTTTTAAAACCCACAGGTGAGGATAGGCCACTCGCCATTTCACGGTGAGTTTGTGACTCAGTCGTACGTGCGCCAATGGCACTCCAACTGATTAAATCGGCTAGATACTGGGGGCTAATAGGGTCAAGCGCTTCAGTAGCAAGTGGTAATCCTAATTCCACTAACTCAATCATTAATTGGCGTGCTTGTTTTAAACCTGTTTCAATATCAAAAGAATCGTTTAGGTGCGGATCATTAATTAAACCTTTCCATCCAGTAGTTGTGCGTGGCTTCTCAAAATAAACTCGCATTACCAGAAAGAGCTTATCAGAGACTTCATCAGCAAGTGCTTTTAGTTTTTTAGCATATTCCAATGCTGCTTCTGGGTCATGAATAGAGCAAGGTCCAACTACAATAAATGGCCTAGGGTCATCGCCATCAATAATGTCTTGTATAACTTTTCGGCTATTTGTGATGGTATCTTGTGCATAAGCTGAAAGTGGTAGGGATGCTTTAAGATCAGTAGGCGTAATCAGTACGTCATTTGAGATAATGTTTATATTTTCTGTATTTATGCTCATATTCCAAAATGGTAAAATTGATAACAAAGAGAGAATGAATGCAGCATAGGAAACTTAAGGAGAAACTGATCAAGTCATTAATATTCTGATTATTTACTTTTAACCTGATTTTTAAAAAAATCACTCATTAATCACTCTAACTTGTCTTGTAT
>Ga0256840_1000472_pt1 | contig 41487 bp, 38 predicted proteins | sample 355202metaG_FD_185969 | JGI IMG/M metagenome (GOLD analysis project Ga0256840, IMG submission 185969) | Hydrothermal vent microbial communities from Mid Atlantic Ridge, Atlantic Ocean - 355-202 | ecosystem: Environmental > Aquatic > Marine > Hydrothermal vents | place: Atlantic Ocean: Mid...
GCGGGCGCGGGCGTAAGTGTCATCCTCCCAGAAGATCAGGCAGCCGTTGCAGCCCTTGCCGCAGCACCCATCCACCCCAACGCGGTTGGTTTTAAACCGCCGCTCGGAGGTGTTTTCCGCCACCGAGTCCGCCAGCGCATCACGGCGCTTTTCATAGGCTTTTTCGTTGCGCTTGCCGCCGGTTTCCAAGCCTTGCACCAGCTTGTCGAACTTCACGCGGTTCCATTGCTCTGTCGTTAGCGCCTTTTCCTTCCTGAGCACCGAGTAAACGGGGAAGCGCGCCTTGAGGTCTTCAAGGTCCTCATGGTCAAACAGGGCAAACGGCACTTTGATCGTGGCCTGCGCCCCGCCATGCACCGCCTCTTTTATCTCGCCCGTTACCAGCTCGAATTCATACATCCGCAGCAGCACGGTTTCGCGGCTGAGTGGTGATACAAAGTCCAGCACCTCGCCCGCCTCCAGCTTGTTTTTCACCGCCACATGGAAGGCGTCGTCCGTCACCTCTGTCACCACGCCGGCATATTCCCACTGCGCCAGCGCTTCTGTTTGCTCGTAATCATGGGAATAGTTGCTCAGCCGCCCGTCATGGAAGGCCAGCGTGTAGCCACGGTTGCCCACGCTTTCCAACTCGCGCATGTATTTATGCGGCGACCAGTTTTCGGGATCTTCATAATAATCATCAATTGCCATCCGGTAGGCCCGCGCCACAATAGCGGCGTAATATTCCGACTTCCCGCGCCCTTCGACCTTCAGGCTATCCACCCCGATGCGCAGATAATCATCTAGCTTGGGCATGATGCACAGATCGCGCGAATTCAGGATATACGAGCCACGCCCGTCTTCCTCTATCGGCATCAGCTCGCCGGGGCGACAGCCTTCTTCCAGCAGGAATTCGAACATATCGGCATTGTCTTCGTTGATGTCGAGCGGCTTGACGGTGCCATCCTTCAGGCGCATCCGCACCTTATAATTCCAGCGGCAGGAATTGGCGCAATTGCCTTGGTTGGCCCCGCGCTCACTCATAAAGTTGGACAAAAGGCAGCGGCCGGAATAGGTCATGCACATGGCGCCATGCACGAAGGCCTCGAGCTTGATATCGGGGCATTTTTCGCGAATTTCTGTCAGCTCGGCAAAGGACACCTCCCGCGCCAGCACCACCAGTTCGGCCCCTTGCGCCTGCCAGAACTTCACCGAAAGCCAGCTGGAAACATTAGCTTGGGTTGAAATATGCAGCGGCAGATCGGGCGCGCGGTCTTTCACGAATTGCAGCACGCCGGGGTCGGCGATGATCAGCCCGTCGGGGTTCACCTTGCGCACCGTGTCGATGTATTCTTCCAGCTTGGGGATGTCTTTATTATGAGAAAACAGGTTCAGCGTCAGGTAGGCGCGCTTGCCATGGCTGTGGCAAAAATCGACCCCTTCCACCACCTCCTCAAGGCTGAACTGGCTCTTGGTGCGCAGGCTCAAATCAGGCGTGCCAAGGTAAACCGCATCGGCCCCATAAAGAATGGCCATTTTCAGCTTGCGCAGGTTGCCCGCGGGCATAAGAAGTTCGGAACGGTGGGTCATGGGGGGGCCTCGACTAAGGGTAAGCCATGGCTTTACCCGATTAAAATACTTTTTCCAACCCCGCGCTTGACGGCTGCGACAGCCTGCGCGAAGCTGGACACCAATTCCAAACATGAAGAGGCTCCTGCAATGCCCTATATTCTGGCAATGGACCAAGGCACCACCTCCAGCCGCGCGATTGTATTTGATGGTAACATGAAGCCCGTGGCCAGCGCGTCGGAAGAGTTCCCGCAGCACTTTCCGGCCTCGGGCTGGGTCGAGCATGACCCCGCCGACATTTGGCGCACCAGCATGAGCACGGCCAAGGCAGCCTTGGCCAAAGCGGGCGTGGCGCGCCCCGATGCCATTGGCATAACCAACCAGCGGGAAACCACGATAATTTGGGACCGTGAAACCGGCATCCCCGTTTACAACGCCATTGTCTGGCAAGACCGCCGGACAGACACCACCTGCGCCGCCCTGCGGGACGCGGGCCATGAGAGCATGATCACCGCCAAAACCGGCCTGTTGCTCGACCCTTACTTCTCCGCCAGCAAAATCGCGTGGATTCTGGACAATGTAGCGGGCGCGCGGGCACGGGCCGAAGCGGGCCAGCTGGCCTTTGGCACGGTCGACAGCTACCTGATCTGGCAGCTCACTGGCGGAAAATCGCATTATACCGACGCCACCAACGCCGCCCGCACGATGCTTTATAACATCCACACGGGCGCGTGGGATGAAGAGCTGTGCGCCCTGTTCAACATTCCCGTTTCACTGCTGCCCGAGGTGCAGGATTGCGCCGCCGATTTTGGCTTTTCCGAGGCGCTCAACGCGCCTATTCTAGGCGTAGCCGGAGACCAGCAATCCGCCACCATCGGCCAAGCCTGCTTTACGCCCGGCATGATGAAAAGCACCTATGGCACGGGTTGTTTTGCCCTGCTCAACACCGGCGCAACCCCCGTGAAATCCAGCAACCGCCTGCTTACCACCATCGCTTACCAGTTCAACGGCCAGCCAACCTATGCCCTGGAAGGCTCAATATTTATCGCAGGGGCCGTGGTGCAATGGCTGCGCGATGGCCTCGGCATTATCAAAGAGGCGTCTGAAACGCAGGCCTTGGCCGAGGCCGCCGACCCCGCACAACAGCTCTACCTCGTGCCCGCCTTCACCGGCCTTGGCGCGCCTTACTGGGATGCCAATTGCCGTGGCGCGATCTATGGCCTAACCCGCAATTCCGGCCCTGCGGAATTTGCCAAAGCGGCGCTAGAAAGCGTGACCTTCCAGACCCGCGATCTGGTCGAGGCCATGCACGGCGACTGGGGCGATGCGGGCGAAACGGTGCTGCGGGTCGATGGCGGCATGTGCATTAACAACTGGGCCATGCAGCGGCTGGCCGATATGCTGGGGGCAGAAGTGGACCGCCCCGAAGTGCTGGAATCCACCGCGCTGGGGGCGGCATGGCTGGCAGGGATGCAAGCGGGCCTTTACCCCGATATGCAAGGCTTTGCCGAGCGCTGGGCGTTGCAGCAACGCTTCACCCCCGCAAAGGATAACGCGTGGCGGGCTGCAAAATATGACGGCTGGAAAGATGCTATCTCCCGAACTTTGAGCCGGCCTTAGCGGGGCTAGCGGTTGGTTCCTAAAATCAAATCAAGGATCGTGCGGGAGCGGCGATCCTCGACAGGCGTATCTACCTCATCCATCGGTCTTGGTTCGGGGGGCAATATTATTGGCAGGGGGCGGGGGGTGCGGCCGGCGTGCACCCGCTCCATGGTTTCTTTCCATATTTGTGCGGGCAGGCCGGAGCCGGTGACGCCTGTGAGCGGGGTGTTGTTGTCATACCCCATCCAAACACCCGCCACATAATCAGCGGTGAAGCCGATAAACCACGCGTCTTTTGCGCCTTGGGTAGTGCCGGTTTTGCCCCCCATCTGCCAGCCATCAATCTGCGCGCGCCGCCCCGATCCGGTTTCGACCACTTGGTTGAGCATATAAAGCAGGTAGCCATCGGCCAGCTCGCTAAGCACGCGGCGGCCTTGGCTGGGGCGGCTTACGGGGAAGGGGCGAGCGCCGTCGCTGAGCGTGAGGTCGAGCATGCCAAAGGGCTTGCTGAGCCGTCCGCCATTAAGGAAGCCCGCATAGGCGCCTGTCATTTCCAGCAAGGACACCTCGGACACGCCCAGCGCCACGGCGGGGCCGGTGGCAATTTCGGAGGTGATCCCGAAATCCATCGCCATCGCCCGCACCCGCTCGCGGCCCACTTCCTCTGAAACCCGCACGGCAACGGTGTTTATGGAATTGGCCATCGCTTCCGTCAGAGTCATCAAGCCGCGAAAATTGCGGTCATAGTTTTGCGGGCTCCACGGGCCGGAGCCGGGGACGTTGATGGTCAGCGGCGCATCTTCAACAACGGCGTTCGGGGTCCAGCCGGCCTCTAGTGCGGCGGCATAAACGAAGGGCTTGAAGGAAGAGCCGGTTTGGCGGCGCGCTTGTGTAGCGCGGTTAAAGTAGTCGCCCTCAATGTTGCGGCCACCCACCACGGCGCGCACAGCGCCATCAGGCGACATCACTACAATCGCCGCCTGCGCATCGGAACCGGCGGACACCTTGGTGGCAAACACATTTTCCAGCGCCGCGTCTGCTGCCCGCTGGATGGCGGGGTCAAAACTGGTGAGAATCACCACATCTTCTGCCGTATCCCGGGTAAAGGCCTGCAGCATTTCATCGCCATTCATGGTCATCACCCAATCGGCGAAATCGCCGCCGATCAGGGTTTGCGCGGTTTGCGAGAGGGTGGCAGGGGCGGCCAAGGCGATTTCGGCTTCCACGCGGGTCAGGTAATCCTGCTCCTGCATCAGGCCAATAACCACGCCCGCCCGCCCTTGGGCGCGCGCAAGGTTGCGCGTAGGCGCAAAATGGCTGGGAGCGGTGAGCAGACCGGCCAGCATAGCACTTTCCGAGGCCGTCAGATCGCGCGCGGATTTGGCGAAATACCGCTGGGCGGCGGCCTCGAATCCGTAAGCGCCTGCACCAAGGTAGGCGCGGTTCAGGTAGATGCTCAAAATGTCGTCTTTGGAGTATTTCAACTCCATCGCAAAGGAAAACGGCACCTCTTGCAGCTTGCGCCACATGCTTTGGCGGCGGCACTCACGCTCGGTTTTTTCGGCGTCCCCAAGGCAGAGCAGCTTAGCCACCTGCTGGGTGATGGTCGAGCCGCCATTACCGGAAAGCGGCCCGCGCCCTTCGCGCAAGTTAATGCGAATCGCGCCGGCAATGCCACGTGGGCTAATGCCAAAATGGCTGTAAAAGCGCTTGTCCTCGGTGGCGACCACCGCGTTTTTCAGGAAGGGCGACACGGTTTGCGCCCGCAGAGATCCGTCAAACTGTTCGCCTCGCCACGCGAAAACATTGCCGTAGCGGTCAAGCAAGCGGACCGAGCCACGAGAGCGGCCATCTAGCTGATTTTCCAACGGCGGCAATTGCACGTAATAATAGCCAACCCAAAGGGACAGCACGAGGCTGCCCACCAGCGCGCCGCGCCATGTAAACCACCAGATGATTTTGAACAGCATCCGAAAAAGCCAGCGAATCGGGCGAGTGATAAAATTGCCCTTGGGGGCCGTTTTGCGCTTGGCTTTGCCGGACGTCGCCGTGCGTGCGGCTGGCTTTTTGGGGGCGGCTTTTTTAGGCTTGGCCTTTTTGGCGACAGGCTTTTTGCGCACCACTTTATCGGCGCGGGTGGCGACCAAGGGCGGAGGTGGCGGCGCGGCTTTGGCCGCCCTGCCTTTCGGGGGTTGCTTTTTACTGGCCATGCGGCTGCCTGTGTGCTCGTTATTATTTTGTAGACCATAGCGAATCGTGGCACCTTTGTAGAGCGCTGAATCCGGTATCGGCATATATTCGCCTTTATTTTTTTGCCTGATTTGTAGGCAATTTTCCCATACAGCCTAAATATTAGGCACATCCCTACTATGTCGCAGGCCAGCTTTGCCCAAAAGCTTCCTTTTTAGGCGGTTTACACCAAAAACCAACCCCAGCGGTGCACGCGCACCATTTCTAACCGCGCAAGGGAGACAACATGAAACTGATCATTGCAGCGATCAAACCGTTCAAGCTCGAAGAGGTCCGCGAGGCCCTTACCGAGATCGGCGTTCAGGGACTTATGGTTTCTGAAATCAAAGGCTACGGCCGCCAATCCGGCCATACCGAAATTTATCGCGGGGCCGAATATACCGTGAATTTCGTGCCCAAAGTGAAGCTAGAGATGGTGGTGGCCGCCGATATCGCCGAGCAAGTGGTGGAAACACTGGCGACCACAGCCAAAACCGGCTCCATCGGTGATGGCAAAGTATTTGTGCTGGATGTGGAGAGCGCTCTACGCGTGCGCACTGGTGAAACGAACGAGGAAGCGATCTAAGCGATCGAAACGAGGGAAAAACATGTATAAACTAACCAAAACCACCGGAGTCATGGCAGCGCTGCTGCTGGCAACTCCGGCTATGGCCCAAGAAGCCGCACCGCAAATACCCGATGAAATCGGCTTTATTCTCAACACCTTTATGTTCCTAGTGATGGGCTTTTTGGTAATGTGGATGGGCGCGGGCTTTTCAATGCTGGAAGCCGGGCTTGTGCGCTCTAAAAACGTAACTATGCAGCTGACCAAAAACATCGGCCTCGTGGGCATTGCCTCGCTGATGTATTATGCCGTGGGCTATAACCTGATGTATCCGGGCGACGCTTGGACGATAGACGGCATTATCGGTGCTTTTGGCACAACCGTGCTGGAGCCGGTTGGCGTAGCGGCGGCGGATGTAGACCTTACATATGCTTCGGTTGGTTCGGACTTCTTCTTCCAGTTGATGTTCGCTGCCGCCACCGCCTCGATTGTTTCGGGTGCTTTGGCCGAACGCATCAAGCTATGGCCTTTCTTAATTTTCACGGTGGTGCTTGTGGGCGTGCTTTACCCTATTCAAGCCAGCTGGAAATGGGGCGGCGGCTTTTTGAATGAAGCCGGTTTCCTTGATTTTGCCGGCTCTACCGTTGTGCATTCCGTGGGGGGCTGGGCCGCTCTGGCAGGCGCGCTTATTCTTGGGCCACGCATTGGCAAATATAAAAACGGCAAGGTTATCCCGATCATGGGGTCCAACCTGCCACTGGCCACGCTTGGCACGTTTATCCTGTGGATGGGCTGGTTCGGCTTTAACGGCGGCTCGCAGCTTTACATGAACACAACCGGCAACGTGGCTGACATTAGCCGCATCTTTGCCAACACCAATGCAGCGGCGGCAGGTGGCGCGATTGCAGCCCTAATAGTGACGCAATTGCTCTACAAGAAACCAGATCTCACCATGATGCTTAACGGCGCTTTGGCGGGTCTGGTTTCTATCACCGCCGAACCTTTAACGCCGGGCCTTGGCCAAGCGTCCATGATCGGTGCCGTTGGTGGCGTGATCGTAGTGTTTGCGGTGCCGCTGCTTGACAAGTTCAAGATCGACGACGTGGTTGGCGCCATTCCGGTGCACCTGTTTGCCGGTATCTGGGGCACGCTGGCCGTGGTGATCACCAACACCGATGCGAGCCTAGCTGTTCAAGCTTATAGCATCGCAGTTGTTGGCGGCTTTGTTTTCGCAACATCGGCTGTGCTTTGGATGATCCTTAAACTGGTCACGGGCATTCGTGTAAGTGCAGAAGCCGAGATGACAGGGCTGGATATGTCTGAACTGGGCATGGAAGCCTATCCCGAGTTCACCAACCGCTAAGCGGAAGGCCTTCTCGCAAAAAAACGCCTCGCATTGGGTTCCCAGTGCGAGGCGTCTCTACTTTGACGGCCATCGGCGTCCCCGCCTGTACCGCTCAATCACATTTGCATAAAATGGTTTCTACTTTGTTAAAATATCCCCGCCGGAGGCAAAAAGTTTTAATGCCTCCGGCGGGGATATTTGTGCAAAGTAGAGTTTAGGCGATGGCTTCCAGCCGTTTAATCGCCTCTGTGATCTTGGTCGCTTCCGCCTCGACCCGTGCAAGGTTTTCGCGATTTTCGGCTACCACAGCCTCGGGCGCGCGGGCGAGGAATTTTTCATTCCCCAACTTACCCTTCAGGCCACCGATTTCTTTGGAGAGCTTAATCATGGCTTTATCAAGCCGCGCCTTCTCGGCGGCCACGTCAATGATATCGGCCAGCGGCAAGCAGAAGGTGCCACCCTCGACCGCCACGGTCACCGCGCCCTTGGGGGCTTCGGCTGCTTGCGTGATCTCCGCTACCCGCGCAAGGCGCTTGACCAGCACTTCGTTGCGCGCCAGCGCCGTTGTTCCGGTTTCGTCCAGCTCCAGCTGCACCATCGGGATTTTTGCGCCCGCAGGCACCCGCATTTCGGCGCGCACAGAGCGTATGTTTTCGATCAGGGAAATCACCCATGTCATTTCGCGATTGGCGTCTTCGTCGATCAGACTTTCTGGTAGCTCGGGCCAGTTTTGATGCACCAGCATGTTGTCGCGCGCGGCAATATCGCCCCAAAGCTGCTCGGTGATATAGGGCATGATCGGGTGCAGGAGGGTGAGGCTCTGGTCAATCGCCCAAGCCATGGTCGCCCGTGTTTCGGCCTTGATAGCTTCATCGTCAGACTGGAACAGCGGCTTGGCGAACTCGACATACCAGTCACAGAGCTTGCCCCAGACATGGGCATACAGCCCCATGGCGGCGTCGGAAAAACGATAGGCTTCCAGTGCTTTGTCGGTGGCGTGCAAGGCACGAACGGTTTCGCCGATGATCCATTTATTCACGGTTTGCTGCGCTGAAGCGGGGTCAAACCCGCCCGGTTTGCATTCGTTCATCTCGGCAAAGCGGGTGGCGTTCCAGAGCTTGGTGCCAAAGTTGCGATACCCGATAAAGCGCTCTTTGCTCAGCTTCAGGTCTCGGCCCATGGCGGAGAGGGTGAAGCGCACGGCGTCGGCACCGAACTCATCGATCATCTCCAGCGGGTCGATCACGTTGCCAGTGGATTTGGACATTTTCTTGCCGTGTTCATCCCGCACCAAGGCGTGCAAATACACCGTGTGGAAGGGGATTTCATCGACCACCGCAAGCTGCATCATGATCATCCGCGCGACCCAGAAAAACAGGATATCAAAGCCGGTGACCAGCACATCGGTGGGGAAATACTTTTGCATTTCCTCGGTCTCAGCAGGCCAGCCAAGGGTGCCGATGGGCCAGAGGCCGGAGGAAAACCATGTGTCTAGGACGTCGGGGTCTTGGGTGAGCGCCTTGCCGCCCGCCATTTCCATGGCTTCAGCTTCAGACGCCGCGCAATACTGGTTGCCCTCGCCATCATACCAAACCGGAATCTGGTGGCCCCACCAGAGTTGCCGCGAAATGCACCATGGTTCGATGTTTTCCAGCCAGTGGTAATAGGTTTTCTCACCGCTTTCGGGAATGATTTTCACATCGCCATTCCGCACCGCATCCAACGCGGGCTTGACGATCTTGGCGGTGTCTACATACCATTGCTGGGTCAGCATCGGCTCGATCACCACTTTCGAGCGGTCGCCAAAGGGCTGCATGATCTTCTTGTCTTCGACCTGAAGCATCAGGCCCTCGGCGTCGATATCGGCAATCACCGCCTTGCGGCAGGTGTAGCGGTCCATGCCACGGTAAGCATCTGGCACGAGGTTGAGCGCGTCGATCTCGCTGCTCTCGAACGCCGCCCCTTCAGAAATGGCCTTGGCGCGGGTGGCGGCGCTTACATAATCCGTGCCGTCATCGCGCATCGCGGCTTTAACGTCCATCAAGCGGTAGAGCGGGATGTTGTTGCGGGTGGCAACGCCGTAGTCGTTCAGATCATGGGCACCCGTGATTTTAACCGCGCCCGAGCCGAAGTTCATATCGGGGTAGTCATCGGTGATGATCGGGATCAGGCGGCGGTGCGCTTTTGGCCCCACCGGAATTTCGCAGAGCTTGCCGATGAGGGGTTTATAGCGTTCATCATCAGGGTGCACGGCCACCGCGCCATCCCCCAGCATGGTTTCGGGGCGGGTGGTGGCGATGGCGATGTAATCGCGGGTTTCGCGCAGGGTCTCGTTTCCGTCTTCATCGCGCTCGATATATTCATAGGTGGCCCCGCCAGCGAGGGGGTATTTAAAGTGCCACATATGGCCGTCGACCTCTTTGTTCTCCACCTCGAGGTCGGAAATCGCGGTTTCGAATTTCGGGTCCCAGTTCACAAGGCGGGTGCCCTTATAGATCAGGCCTTTGTTATACATATCCACGAAAACCTTGAGCACGGCATCATGGAAGCCCTCGTCCATGGTGAAACGGTTGCGGGACCAGTCGCACGAAGCGCCCAGCCGCTTGGTTTGCTCCATAATGGTGCCGCCAGATTGCTCTTTCCACTCCCAAACCTTCTCAAGGAAAGCCTCACGGCCCAGCTCTTTGCGGGTGGGGGCACCGGCCTCGGCCAGCTGGCGCTCGACCACCATTTGGGTGGCAATGCCCGCATGGTCCTGCCCCGGTTGCCAGAGGGTGTCATAGCCCTGCATACGCTTCCAGCGGATCAGGATATCTTGCAGGGTGTTGTTAAAGGCGTGGCCCATGTGCAGCACGCCCGTCACGTTGGGCGGGGGGATCATGATGGTAAAGGTTTCCTCGCGGCTGGCATTGGCCCCCGCTTTAAAGGCACCCGCAGCCTCCCAAGCTGCATAAATCCGCTGCTCGGCACTTGCCGCGTCAAAGTTCTTTTCCATCGCCATCTGGCACACCCTTGTGTGAATATGTTTCCTGCCGCTTTTAGCGCGCTAAGGGCGCAATGCAAAGCCACAAAAAAGGCCCTGCGCTTTCACACGGGGCCGTAGGGAGCGTAGTCCTCCACGCACCGCTTTAAAAGTCGCCCTCAGCGGCGCGGTTCAGGATTTGCAGCATGGTTTCCTTAACCTCAAGCGCTTCGGCCAGCAGCGCGTCTGGCAGGGTGACGCCGCCATATATCATCAGGTCCATGTTGAGTGTATAAATCCAGAGATCGCCGTTTGCGTCTTCCACCAGCGACACGCGACAGGGCAGGTAGGCGGCAAAAGCGGGATCAAACTCAACCATTTTGGCGGCGGTAAGCGGATTGCAATACAGGTAGATATTCAGCACGCGCCAGTCTTCGCCGGTCATCGCGGCCACTTGGTCGCCCAACGGCAGGAAGCCCACGCTCTTGATATTGCGCTCATCGGCGATGTTGCGAATGGATTGGTCAACATCCTCTACCGTAAGCCCCTCGGCCACTTTCACCTTCCACACGGTGGCAGCGGCGGAATTTCCGGTTTCGACCAGATCATCCAGCATCTTCGTATACATCGGCACCGCTTCCGGGTCGAAGCCATCAAAGGCGGTTTTGTATTTCCACATGGCTGGCCCAAAATAGGCAGCCGCCGCCACGGCTGCGATGCCGATAAGTGCTAATATATTACGAAGAAAACCCATGTTTGCATCCCTTTTGTAGTGTTTTTTGTTGCCACAACGATAGGGCGAAGCCCCCCGCATTGCAAGCGCGCAAATGTGAATGGCTTCTTAACGGCACAGCGCTATACTGGCAAAAACAACACCTTGAGGCCCCAATGTCCCGCACCCATGTTTTCATCATTGATGGCACGCTAAGCCGGCTGGATGACGGCAAAGAAACCAACGCAGGCTTGGTTTATAAGCTGCTGAAAGACCAGCCTAAATTGGCCGTAGGATACGATGCGGGCGTGCAGGGGCGTGGGCCGATGAAATGGGGCAGCGTGCTTACGGGCTACGGCATAAACGGCTCTATTCGGCGGGGGTATGAGGCCTTGGCGTGCGCCTACCAACCCGGCGACAAAATCTTCCTGTTCGGCTTTTCGCGCGGAGCCTATGCGGTGCGCTCAATCGCAGGGATGATCGCCAAGGTCGGGTTGCTCAAGCCCGAATATGTGCGCAAAAAACACATCCGCAAGGCATTTCGGCTGTATGAAAACTGTGATTCCCGCAAGAAAGCCACCAAGTTTCGCCGGAAATTCTGCCATGAAACCATAGAGATAGAGATGATCGGCGTGTGGGATACGGTTAAAGCCCTCGGCGTGCCGCTGCCGATCCTGTCTTATTTTGCGCCGATGGCCACCGAGTTCCATGACCACGCCCTGTCATCGATCATCAAAAATGCCTTCCATGCGCTGGCCGCCGATGAAAACCGCCGCGCCTTTGCGCCGATTCCCTGGAAATGCCAGCCCCACTGGAAGGGCCGCCTAGAGCAGGCGTGGTTTGCCGGAGCGCATAGCGATGTCGGCGGTTTTGTGTTTGAAATGCCCGAAGCGCGCAAGCTTTCCAACATTCCGCTGCACTGGATGCTGACCCGCGCCGCCATGTGCGGGTTGCCCCTGCCTGAAGGCTGGCAAGCCCGTTTCCCGACAGACCCGCTCGCCCCGTTTGAAGGCCCTTACGCTGGCACCAGCAAGCTGTTTTTATCTCGCGGCCCACGCCAATTTGGCCCGCCCAAGGTTGATTATTTACATGAAAGCCTGATTGAACGGATGAAAACCGGCTACCAACCGCGCCTTAGCGGTTTGCCTTCATCTCTTCCCGCAGCACTTTCCGAATAAGGTCTTCCAGCTCGCCCGCTTCCGAAATCCCGAAGCTCTCCCGAAGCTTGATCTTGAAAACCTCTTCCTGAAGGCTGGCTTCCAGCTCTTTAGCGGTTACCGGAGCGAGCGATTTAGGCACATCTTCCACCCGCGCTTCGGGGCGCAGCACCAGCAACTTGGGCTTAACCGGCACCTTATCATAGCGCGCCTGTGTTTCACGGCTCACCATATCCCTGATCTCGGATAGAATATCCTTCATCGGGCGGTTATCATGGCCATATTGCGCGGGTTCTGTCATCGGATTCCTCTGGGCTGCCCCCCTATACCACGTTATTCCCCATATGGCACCCAGATGTTTTTAACCTGCGTCGCATGGCGAAGGTAGCGCTTGCCTTGGGCAGAAGCGGGGTTAAACCAATCCGCCGTCGTGCTCCATGTGATCTTGAGATTGCCCGCAGAGCAAGCGTCAAGCTCGGCATTCGATGCGCCAAAATTCCACAGGGCGTTTACGTCATCATGGCCGGCCAAGGTCGGGGCCATCGCCCCGTGATCGCCGGTGATCAGGTTTACAACACCGGCCGGAATGTCCGATGTTTCAAGCACTTGCATGAAATCCCCCGCCAGAAGCGGGTGGCGTTGAGAGGCCAGCATAACCACACGATTACCCATCGCCAGCGCGGGCGCAAGAAGGGAAACCATGCTGAGCAGCGGGGCCTCTTCAGGGCAGATCACGCCGAGCACGCCCAGCGGCTCGTTCATCGCCAGCGTGACATGGCGGGTAAGGGTGGAATGCACTTTTCCGTCATATTTATCGGCGTAACCCGCGTAAAAGCTGAGCCGTTGCACGGCGAGCTCCACTTCCTCATGGCCCTTGCTCCCCGTCATCAGCGCTAGCCGCGCGGCGAATTCATCGCGTCGCGCTTCAAGGTTTTCGGCGAGGTAATAAAGGATTTGGGCGCGCAGGTGCGGGTTTGAGGCGCTCCACCCCGCGGCCTTCACGGCCGCCGCTACGGCATTTCGCACATCTTTTCGGCTGCCCAGCCCCGCTTGGCTGATCGGCTTGCCCTTGGCATCATAGGCCGTATAAGTCGCTGCCCCGTCAGGCCGTGCCTGCTTGCCGCCAATATAGAATTTCGCGGTGCGGTCCATGGCGTCGGCCCCGTTGCTCCCCGCCGGAAGCGGCGAAAAATCAACCACTTGCGGCTTGGCAGACTTTACCTTCGGTGCAGGATCGGCCAGATATTCCAGCATCCCCTCCATGCCACCCTCACGGCCAAAGCCGCTCTCGCCATAGCCGCCAAAACCCGCAGCCGCGTCAAACATATTGGTGCCGTTGACCCAGATGATTCCCGCCTTGATCCGCGCCGCTGCATCCAGCGCCACGCTCAGGGTTTCTGACCAGATCGACGCGCTCAGCCCGTAGCGGGTATTGTTTGCCAGCGTGATCGCCTCGGCATGGGTGCGGAAGGTTTGCACCGTCAGCACCGGACCAAAAATCTCCTGCTGCACCACGGTCGAGGCACTGCTCACCTCGCTCAAAATGCTCGGCGGGTAAAAACAGCCCTGATTGGGCAGCGCACAGCTTGATTGCCACAGTTCAGCCCCTTCGGCCTGCCCTTTGGCAACCAGTCCCTGAATGGTTTCGAGCTGCGAGGCATCGACAATCGCGCCGATATCCACCGATTTATCCAGCGGGTCACCCACCACCAGCTTGTCAGCCCGCGCCTTGAGCCGCGCGATAAACTTCTCCGCCACGGCTTCCTGCACCAGCAACCGCGAGCCTGCGCAGCACACCTGCCCTTGGTTAAACCAGATCGCATCGACCACGCCTTCCACGGCGCTATCAAGGTCGGCATCGTCAAACACGATAAACGGGGATTTGCCGCCCAGCTCCAATGAGAGCTTCTTGCCGCTGCCAGCTATTTGCCGCCGGATAATTTTGCCCACTTCGGATGAGCCGGTAAAGGCCACCTTATCAATGTCTGGATGCCCCGAAATCGCGGCTCCCGTTTCCCCCGCGCCAAATACGATGTTGACCACACCCGCAGGCAAGCCTGCCTCCACACAAAGCTCGGCAAACAGCGCCGCCGTAACCGGCGTAAACTCCGCCGGTTTCAGCACCACGGTATTACCCGCCGCCAGCGCAGGCGCAATCTTCCAAGCCAGCATAAGCAGCGGGAAATTCCACGGGATGATCTGGCCGCACACACCCAGCGGCGCGTGGTCCGGCAGCTCTTCGGCCATGATCTCGGCCCAGCCCGCATGGTGATAAAAATGCCGGATAACCAAGGGGATATCCGCATCGCGACTCTCGCGGATCGGCTTGCCGTTATCCATGCTTTCCAGCACGGCAAACAGGCGGCTTCGCTTCTGCAACAGCCGTGCGATGGCATAGAGGTATTTCGCCCGTTGGTGGCCACTCAGCGCCGCCCACTTGGGCTGCGCCTTGCGGGCAGCTTTTACGGCCTCGCCCACCAGTTCTGCGCTGGCCACAGGGGCCACTGTGAGGGCCTCGCCATTGGCCGGATTGCTCACCGGAAGCCCGTCGGATTTATCACCCGCAAATACACCGTTGATAAAATGCTCCAAGCGCGGATGCGCTGCCAGCCATGCCTTGGCTGCGCTCGCATCCTCAGGGGCTTTTCCGTAGTCCATTGTTTCCATGATCTTTTCTATATCGTTCATAATGTGGCCCTAGGATATCGCGTGGTGTTTGGCAGCGGAATAGCGGCCCGTGGCGTGGTGCTCTAACTGGCGCTCGATGTCTGTCAGCAGGCTGGAGGCACCAAAGCGAAACAGGTGCGGCTGGAGGTAGTCCGGCCCAAGTTCCTCGCGCATCATGGACATCCATGTCAGCGCGTCTTTGGCCGTCGAAATCCCGCCCGCAGGCTTGAAGCCAACCTGCGCGCCCGTCATCTCGTTATAGTCCCGAATGGCGCGCACCATGGTGAGGCCGACAGGCAAAATCGCGTTTACGGCTTCTTTGCCGGTGGAGGTTTTTATGAAGTCCGCCCCCGCCATCATCGCCACCATGCTGGCACGGTAAACATTGCGCAGGCTGGCGATATCGCCCGTCGCCAGAATGGTTTTGAGGTGGGCCTTGCCGCAGGCCTCTTTCATCTGCGAAATCTCATCATAAAGCCCGGCCCAATCCTGCGCAAACACTTTTGAGCGGGTGATGACAATATCAATTTCTGTGGCGCCCATCGCGACCGCATAGCGAATTTCAGCCAGCTTCAGATCCAGCGGAATCAGCCCTGCCGGAAAGCCCGTAGCCACCGACGCCACACCAATGTCCGTGCCCGCCACGCCCTCGGCGGCGGCCTCAACCATGCTGGGATACACGCAAACGGCGGCAGTTTGCACGGGCTTTGTTAGCCCCAGCTCTGCCTGAATGCTCGGGTCCAGCGCCACCTTCGCCTTTCCACACAGGCGCTTAACGCGGTTCACGGTGTCATCACCGGCCAGCGTTGTCAGGTCTATCAACCCGATCGCCCGTAAAAGCCATGCCGCCTGATGCGCCTTTTTCACCGAGCGGCGCGCGCCAAAACTGGCGCTCCGCCGTTCCAGCGCGCTCAGGTTTACCCGCGCGTCTTGAAACACCGCTTCATCCAGCGGCATTCCTTTATTTTCATTCCCGTGATCGAGCATTTTTGTCTCTTTGGTCAAAATTAATCTGGTCGCAGTCTTACCGCCTTTATACCGGATTTCAACCGGATTACGACAAAAATGCTTGCTTGGATGCCTTATGTATGTAACCACTTACATAAAGCGGAGGAAAGAATGAAAATACAGCTTCTATATGTAAGCCTAATGGCGGCCAGCCCCTTGATGGCGCAAAGCTTTGATGACGGGCGCCAGCCGATCTATGTATCGGCCGCAGAACGCGGGGTGCTACTTAGCGAAATGCGCGGCTTTCTGGAGACCGTGCAGGGCACGGTCGATGCGCTGGTCGACGAAGATATGGCGGCAATCGCGGAGCTTAATTCGGCTGCCGGCATGCGCGCCGCTGCTGGCACGCCCGCCGCGCTCACCGCCAAGCTGCCAGAGCCATTCCGGCAGCTCGGGGTTTCGACCCATAAGCTGTTTGACGGGATCGCACAGGAGGCCACCGATATGGGTGACGCCGCTGCTATTACGGCGCAAATCGGCGGGCTACTGGGCAATTGCACAGCCTGCCATGCCAGCTATCGCTTTGAAATTGAAAACTAAGCCTTACCCTCAATCCCGCCTTCACCCGGGTGCCTATAAGTTCATCCTTGCGGGCGGTGTATAAGTTGCCGATGATAGCCGCACGGCTATCATCGTATAAGCTGGCGAACGCGGGTTTTTGGATTGATGCTGCGGGCACCGCAAGTAGCCACATTTCCCTATAAATAAGTGTAGATACAAGCCGAATTTCCCGTTATAGCTTGAAAATTATTAGGTATGTATCTACCTACCAACTAGAAAAAACGGGGAATGAAATGAATAAGCTTAGCTATCTGCTAAACATCGTGCTGATCGGGGTTGTCGGCTTCGGGGTATTTAAATTTATTACAGGGACGGTTGAGGTCGCTGAAGATGGCCGCACCTCGATCGTGGTTACCGCAGATGAGAAAGCGTTTCTGATGGCCGATATGCGGCTGTTTTTGGAAGCGGTTGAAGGGATTATCGCGGCAACCGGCGACGGTGACCTTGATGCCGTGATCGAGATTGCCACCGAGCGCGGCGTGGCCGCAACCGGAAACGAGACCCCGGCCCTGATGGCCAAAATTCCGCTCGATATGAAGCAGCTTGGCATGGGCACTCACGATTATTTTGATACCATTGCTGGCATTGCCCGTGATACAGGGGATGCAACCGAGGTCACAAAGGGCATGGGCGTGTTGCTGGCGCGCTGCACCAGTTGCCATGCCAGCTATCGCTTTGATGTAGGGGAATAAAATGCAGGTGGTCAAAACCAGAAAGCCCGCCGCCGAGCGGAAAGCGCAGATCGTTGACGAGGCCATGCGCCTTGCTGCCGAGCTGGGGCCAGACCGGATGACCACCCAAAAACTGGCAGATGCCGTCGGGATCACGCAAGCCGCGATCTTCCGGCATTTTCCAAGCAAAACAGAGATTTGGCTGGCCGTGGCAGACCGGATTGGCACGGCCATGCCCGCCAAACTCATCGAGTCAAACGACCCGCCGCTTGACCGCCTGCGGGCCATTGTTAAACGGCAATTCGAATTTATCGTCAAAACCCCATCAATTCCCGCAATCTTGTATTCGCGCGAGTTGCATGCGGAAAACGAGACTCTGAGACAGCAGTTTTCGGAGATGGTCGGACGACGGCAAGCCCTGTTTGCGGGCCTGTTCGAAACCGCGATTAGCGACGGTGATTATCCGGCAGATACCCCCCCCGAAGACGCAGCCCGTTTGATACTGGCATTTATTCAGGGCATGGCGATGCGCTGGTCGATGGAAGAGCGAAACTTTGATCTGGTCACCGACGGTATGCGCTTGCTGGAACTGCAATTGCGCGGGTAAATTAAAGCCGCCCCCGTGCGGCGCGTTGGCTATGTCGGAATCGCCGCCTCCAGCGCAGCCCCGAGCCGCAAAAGCCGAGGCTCTGTAAAGCCAGCGGCCATGGCCATAACACCGGCGCCGGCGGTTTCGGTTGGGAGGGTCAGCGCGCACACACCCATCAAGTTGCCAATGCGGGTATTGTTGAGCGCCAGCAGGTTTTCCGAGATAAAATAGGCATCATCCAAGAACAACCGTTCGCGGTCGGGGGGGAGAATCGCGCTGGACGGGAGGAGCACCGCATCATAGCCCGCCGTGAGTGCTGCATATTCAGCACGAATTTGTTTCAGCTCTTTCCAGCCGCGCACATAATCGTAGCCCGCCCAGCCTTTGCCCGCCTCGAAGCGCTGGCGCACGGGGCCGTACATTTTATCCGGATCGGCCTCTATCGCCTCGCCCCATTGCGCCCACGCTTCCACCACGAACAGGCATCCCGCAAGCGCTATTGCGCGCGCGACGCCGTCAAAATTCAGGCGGTTTATCTGCGCGCCTTTTTTCTCAAACCGCGCCACTGCCTGCTCAAAAGCGGCCAGTGGTTCAGGGCGGCAATTATTGAGCGCCACGCTTTCCAGCACGGCCAGCCGCACGCCTGAAAGGTCGGATCCCGCGAGATCTGGCGCTTTAGGGCCGCCCATCGCTGCAAGCAAATGCCCCGCATCTTCGACCGAGCGGCAGAGCGGCCCGACGGTATCAAACTTGCTGCACAGCGGCACCACGCCGTTAAGTGACAGCAGCCCGCTGGTCGTTTTTAGGCCCACGAGGTTGTTCCACGCCGCGGGAATACGCACAGAGCCGCCGGTATCCGAGCCGATTCCCGCCGCTGCCAACCCGAAGGCCACGGAGGTGGCGGCCCCAGAGGATGAGCCGCCGGGAGCCAGCGCCGGATCATTCACATTGGGCGGCGTGGCGGTGACGGGGTTGAGGCCGAGACCAGAAAAAGCCAGCTCGGTCATGTGGGTTTTGCCGAGGCACACCAGCCCTGCCCGCGTGGCGCTTTGTAGCACGCGGGCATCGGCCTGCGGCACCCGCCCCTTGAGCAGCGCGCTGCCCGCCTCGGTGGCTGTGCCGGCGGTGTCATACAGGTCTTTCCAGGAAATGGGCACGCCATCAAGCGGGCCACGGCGCACACCGTCCTTGGCCCGCTGCCGCGCGGCCATCGCCTCTGAAAGCGCGCGATCGGAGGTGGTGCGGGCGTAGATATCTTCGCGATATTGGTGCTGATTGATCGCCTCCAGAAAGCCCTCGGCCAGCGCCACCGGGTCTAGCCGCCCCGCGCCAATTTCCCGCCCTAGCGCCGTGGCGCTCATCCGGTTCCAGCCATCTATCATATCAAACCCTTTCGCTTTTCATCAGGTTAGCGCCAATTTCAGCGATGGACAATCGCGCAGTTTAGGCGCAAATTGCCCCCATGAAAATGGATGCGGATATTCTGATTGTTGGCGGCGGGCTAAACGGCCCCGCGCTGGCTTTGGCGGCGGCCTCGGGCGGGCTAAGTTCGGTTATTATTGATGCCTTGCCGCTGGCCACCCGCCGTAAGCCCGCCTTTGATGGCCGCGCCTACGCACTGAGCCTAACCTCGGTGCGGATGCTGGAGGTGCTCGGCATTTGGGGCGCGGTGCGGGAAGAAGCCCAACCGATGCTGGATATCAAGGTTTCGGACGGGGTGCCGGGGGCAGGGGCTGCGCCGCTGCATGTGCATTTTGACCACCATGAAATCACCGAAGGGCCGATGGGGCATATGCTGGAGGACCGGTATTTGCGCCGCGCCCTGCTTAGTGCGGTGAAAGCCTCAAAGCTGATTACCCAGCGCGCCCCCGCGACCGTGGCGGCACAAGAAATTTCGGCAGGCCATGCGGAGGTGTCGCTTTCTGATGGCACGGTTTTGCGCGGACGGGTCTTGGTGGGCTGCGATGGCCGCTGCTCTGGCGTGGCCATGCGGGCGGGTATTGCGCGCACGGGGCACGACTACCACCAAAGCGGGCTTGTCTGTGCCGTTTCCCATGAGCGCCCGCATAATGGTGTGGCTTATCAACAGTTTATGCCCTCTGGGCCATTAGCAATTTTGCCACTCATGGGTAACCGTTCCGCCATTGTCTGGACCGAAAGCACCGCGCGGGCGGCAGAGATTGCGGCCATGTCTGACCATGATTTTATGGCCGAACTCCGGCCCCGCTTTGGCGATTTTCTGGGCGATCTGGCACTGGTGGGAAAGCGGTTTTGCTACCCGCTGAACCTGACCGTAGCCACTGAATTTGCACAGTCACGGCTAGCGCTGGTGGGGGATGCAGCACACGGAATTCATTACCTCGCAGGGCAAGGATTAAACCTTGGATTGCGCGATGTTGCGGTGCTGGCCGAGGTGCTGCTAGACGCGGCACGGCGCGGAGAAGATATTGGCAATGCGCTGGTATTGCGCCGCTATGCGCAGTGGCGCGGGGTCGATACCGCCGCCCTTACCGCCTCAACAGACCTGATCAACAAGCTGTTTTCGAACGATAACCCTATATTGCGCGCCGCGCGAGTGGCAGGCTTGGGGGTGGTAAACGCTCTGCCCGCAGCACGGCGGGATTTTATGCGTGAGGCAGCCGGGCTAACCGGCGACATGCCGCGCTTACTCAAAGGCTTGCCCATATAAAAGGTGCCGACCCAGCGGCACCTTTGGTAAGCTTAGTTAAAGCTCCACGACCCGCGCTCACACACGTTAAAGCCCATGGATGTAAACTCTTGGTCGTTCATAAAGACCGCCTTGAGATCATAGATGCAATAGCCAGAGCCGTCGTCAATATTGAAGTTAATCGACTGTCCCGAATATAGCAGTTGAGAGCCGAGCCAATCCCGCCCCCATGTGCGCTGATCGCGGTTGGATGCGTAAAACTCCCGCATCGTTACCCCGGAATAATTCTCGATGGTCACCCAACGATTCTCGGCTTGGGCGGCCACGGTGGTAGCAATAAGCGCCACGAGTGCAAAAAATATCTTCATGATTTGTCCTCAGAATTTTTAAATAGCATGCACGCCACAGTGAAGGGCAACCCTAGTTTAACGGCCGCATTTCAAGTTACAATACGCCACTTACCAGACCATATTTTCACTTTTGCCACAAGTTTTTTATGGGCTGGCCGCTTTATAGCCGCGCGTAGGAGCGCAAAGTTTCTTCCTGCTCCACCCGCCGAAACAGCACAATAGCACCGGAAGAATAGCGCGGGTCGTATGAAAACCCACGCGCGGCCATGGCGGAAAACACAGCTGCCACGCCTTTTAGGCCAGTTATATGATCGTGCAATTCGAGGTAAACTCGATCAACGCGGCATAGCTCGGCATGGGCAAATAAAAAGCTTTCAGCTCCCTCTATATCGCAGACTATAAGTGTAACGCGCTCTTTTTTGAGAAGGATATTCAACCCCATCTTTGGCACGCTTATTGTTGATTTATAGGGGTTTGGCCCTTTCGCCAAAGACCCCATCCAAAAATCGGCGCGCTGGTAAAAGGTGGCCATGCCCGCCTCGGCGTCCCCCAGAACCACATTGAGCCGCTCGGCATTTTCAACACCGTTGATCTGGTGCAGCTTCCCCATAAAAGGTAGCAAATCAGGATTGGCTTCAACCGAGATCACCCGCTCTGCCAGACGGGAAATCAAGGTTGAAATAAAGCCAATGCCGGCACCGATATCAAGCACGATATCGTCAGGCGAAATGATATGCGGCAGTTGCGCCGCCTCTTCCGCCTCGAAATAACCGAATTCAATGGCATGTTTTATAGGCGGGGTAATGATGGCCGGATCATACGGGATCAGGACGCCGCCGGCTTCCAGACAATTTGATTCAGATTTGGGGCGCATTTTCATGGCCTCAGCCTGCCGCTAAAGCCTTAAATAAGCGTTAACACGGCAGAAAATCCCCGCACCAAAGCGCGGGGATTTCAAACTTTAATTAATGGTCCAGTAGGATTCTTCACATACATTGAACCCGTTGGTGATCACTTCGTCACCATCATCAAACACTGCTTTCAGATCCCAAATACAATAGCCGGAGCCATCATCCAGATCAAAAGCCAGCTCTTCACCACTCCCCAACACATCCATGCCGAACCAATCACGGCCCCATGTCGGTTAGTCACGATTCGAAGCATAAAATTCCATCATCACGAAACCAGTATAATTTCGCACCGTCACCCAACGGTTTTCGGCTTGTGCAGCTACGGCGCTCAGGGCGAGCAGCGCGGCGGAAATTAACATACGCATAATTGCGATACGTTCAAATTATTAAAGCTCTACATAGGGTAGAGCGGCAGGAAATAAGCGAGACGAATATAGCCGCAACCGCGAAAATGAATAAAAAACAACATATGCATTTCAAATATTATATTTTATTCACGATCACAGCCATACACCGAGTATCCAATTTTAACGTGGACTGCGCTTGGCCAATATCCGCTGCAAGGTGCGGCGGTGCATGTTCAAGCGCCGCGCGGTTTCTGAAACATTTCGATCGCAGAGTTCAAACACCCGCTGGATGTGCTCCCAACGCACGCGGTCCGCCGACATCGGGTTTTCGGGGGGTGGGGGCTTATCATCAGGCAAGGCAAGCAGGGCGGAGGTAATGTCATTGGCGTCAGCGGGTTTGGAAAGGTAATCATTCGCGCCGATTTTCACAGCAGCCACGGCAGTGGCGATCGCACCATAGCCGGTAAGCACCACAACCTTCACCTCGGGGCGCTTCTCCCGCAGAAGCTCCACCACATCCAGCCCATTACCATCTTCCAACCGCAAATCACACACCGCATAGGCGGGCGGCTTGGTGGCCACAATCGCCTTGGCCTCGTTTACGCCCGCCGCTGTCGTCACCTCAAACCCGCGCTTTTCCATGGCGCGGGCAAGGCGGCGCACAAAAGGCTCGTCATCATCCAAAAGCAGGAGGGTGTTATCCTCGCCGATTTCGGCCAGCTTACGTTCGGCCATAGCAAAACTCCCGTTGAAACCCATTATTTTCAACAAGACTAGAGCGGCAAGCCGCCGAGGTCAAACATCTTGATAGTAAAGCGGTCAGTTATTCTCGATTACATCCGCATAACAGGCCACCGTTTTAGCCATTTCATCGGGGCGCGGGGCGCGGCCAAAGAATTGCAAAAAGCCGTAATCGGGGTGCATGAGGTAAGTGAAAGTCGAATGCTCCATCAGGTAAAATTCGGGGTCTTCTGGCTCTTGTTCCTTGGCAAAGTAAACCTGATAAGCCTTGGCGGCCGCTTTGGTTTGCTCTTCCGTGCCGCTCAGGCCCACCATGCGGGGGTGGATATAGGAGGCGAAATCACCCATGGCTTCAGGGGTATCCCGCGCTGGGTCTATGGTGATCATCACAGGCTTTACCATAATGCCATCTTGCTCTAGCAGCTCCACCGCTTCGGCATTGCGGGCGGTGTCAAACGGGCAGACATCGGGGCAGAAAGTGTAGCCGAAATAAACCAGCGTCAGCCCGTCGATCACATCTTTATCGGTTACCGTCTCGCCATTTTGGTTGATCAGCTCAAACGGCCCGCCAATATTGGCATTGGCTACGGTGCTGGTGCTGCGGCACTGCTCGAAAATATCCGCCGGACGGTTGAGCATATAGTAAGCCCCGCCGCCAATGGCAACAGATGCAACAGCAGCAGTGGTGAAAAGTGCGATACGGTTCATCGTAATCCTTCCTCTAGGTGGATGCTTTGAAGTTAAGCCTGCACGGGCAGGAATTCCAGTGGTGGAAATGACCTAATTGCCGCAGGCAGGACGGGGATAAACGTGGCTGGATGCCCACCGCACATGGCGCAAATTTTGCAGCATGGCCACCGAGTGAAAAAACAGCCTGACCCCCTGTAATAAAGATAAAATCAACTCCGATCCCCCTCGGGTGAAACCTGGCCCATTATCCTAGGAGAATAAACACTCTTAAAATACAGTATTGGTGTTTTTTATCAACATGTTGGGGTAAGGTTTTTACCCTCTAAAACCGGTTTTAGAGGGCATTCTCGATGCGCCCTCAGCTGCGCGCATCTTCCTCTTCATCCTCGGGGATAATCTCGGCAATCTCTTCTGGCTCTGGCCGCACGATCAAGGGCAGCATCGCGTCCGCCAAACCTTGTGGCGCACTTTGGCTTGGGTGCTCCCAGCTCAGGGTGTCGAACCCCTCGCAATTGCTGCACACCGGTGCCCATTCGGCATGCACCGAATGGCAGGCCGAGCACAGCCACGCTTCGCCCCGCGGCGCACTCACCGCGCGGGCCAGCCAAGAGCGGACAACCTCCTCCGGCGCGCCCTCACCCTGCGCAATCGCGGCCATCAAGGCCAATGAGCGGCCTGTGGGCGCGGTGTCTGGCAGGTCGCCGAGCGCACGGCGAGCGGCGGGGAAGTCTTCTGCCGCGAGGTGCAGTTCGGTTTCCAGCAAAGCGGTTTCGGGATGGTCGGGCCGCAACTTCAAAAGCGGCTGAAAACGGGTCAGCCGTGCCTGCGGGGTTTCGTCCGGCGCAATGCTGGCATAGGCGGCGGCAATGTCAGGATGGGGATTCGCATCCCACGCTTTTTTCAACACCCGAACCGCGTTTTTAGGTGTATTTTCAGATATATACACCTGCGCCGCCAGCACAGCAGCTGGCACCAAAGCGGGCGCATTTCGGTTGGCAAATAGCGCAGATTCGCGGGCCTTGGCGGCATCGCCCTCAGCATGAGCGGCCATCGCATCAGCCACAGAGAGCACCGCATCGCGGCGGGTGGCCACATCTTTGGGCATCAGCTTGGCGCGGGATTTCGCCAGAATGGTTTTGCGGGCCCCGTCCCAATCTTCGGCCTGGGATTGCAGCGAAAACAGCGTGTCCAGCGTTTCACCATGGCGCGGCTTCAGGGCAAAGGCCTTTTCCGCCAGCTTCAGCGCGGTTGCACTGTCGCCCTCGGCCAGCTTGGCCTTCATCAGCCCGCGCACACCCACAAAGCGGGTGCGATCATGGCCGAGCAGTTCTTTATAAATCTCCACCGCCTGCGCCCGATCGCCCGCCATTTCAGCGGCCTGCGCCGAAATCAGCCGTGTCAGCTCGGGCTTGGTCAACAGCTTTTCGGCTTTGGTGGCTTTGGCCACCGCAAGGCTGCCCTCGCCCGAGGCCAGCGCCACCATGCCATCGGCCAGCGCGCGATAGCCTCGTTGCTCGCGCCGCTTGTCAAAAAACCGACTGATCGCCGTTTTGTCGCCACGCAGCAGCCGGATGGTCGCCACCAGCAGCCCCGCCAGCTTGAGCAAAATCCAGAAGGCCGCGAAGGACAGCAACAACCCGACAACAAACATCAGCGGTGAAAGCGGATATTGCTTGCCTTGAAAATCTATCAGCACCCCGCCAGAGCTTTCCTGCAAATAGGTGATACCAAAGGCCAGCGCCGTGGCCAGCGCGATGAAGATCGCGGTTTTAATCAAGGAAAAAATCATACTATTCACCCGCTTTCAAAGCGGCCTCCCAAGGGACAAAAGCGACCCGAGCGGCATGGCGATGCTGCACGCGAGCCAGCCAGTCGGCCATAACGGCAGCGGCAGCTTCCGGCAGCGCCTCGGCTTCGCGCAGCACGGTTTCAAGGTCGTCATTCTGCAAAGCAGGGTCCATGCGCGACAGCACGGCATCGGCGCTGCTGCCCTCCTGCGGGGTCAGCGAGCGGCTGGTGACCTGCGCGCGCAAAAACGCCGCAATACCCGATTCGCCCTCGGTGGCCACATCGGCCTTAATGGCAGCATGGGCCAGTGGCACAAAATCAGCCTTGAGGGCCTCTAGCGGGCTCACGCCGGTTGCAGCCACATTGGCCAAGGCCTCCGGCACCGGCACATCGCTCACCTCGGCAATATCAGCCAAGGGAGCCACAAAGGGCCGGGCGGTTTGCAGCGCAGCCCCGAGCGCGGTAAGCGCCGTTTCAAGCTGGGCTTTATTTTGGCTACCCATCACGGTTTCGCTGGCTTCCGCCACCAAGCTCTGCGCCTCTTCCACCCGCGCGCTGGCGGTGGATTGCGCTTGGGCGACAGCCGAGGTCAGCGCCCCTTGCCGGGAGGTGATTTCGTCAACCTGCGCCTGCAATGAATCAATGCGCGTGCGGTAAGCGGCGATGCTAGCGGCGGTATCTGCCGAAATAGACCCGCCCTCAGCCGCCGCATTAGCGATCATTTCCCGCAAGCTTTCTATTTCAGCAATCAGCCCTTCAACCTTGCCTTCCACCGCCCAAAGCCGAGTTTCAAGCGCGGTGGTATCCGAGGCCGCCACTTGGTCAGACAGCGCCGCCATCTGGTCGCGCAAAGGGTTCACGATATCGGCCTGAAACCCCGCCAGACGGGTTTCGATTTCCTCACGTTTGATGCCGGATTCAAGCTGGGCCAACCGCGCATCGGTATCGGCACGCAACGCTTCCAGCGCGGCGGTTGAGGCATTGGTTTGCGGGCTAAGCCATTCGGCCAGCGGAGCCAGGCCTTTGGGCAGATGCGGAGCCACGCGCGGGCCAGCCCAAAGGCCAATAGCAATACCCACGGCCATAATCGCCAATATCTGCAAGCTGCGCGCGGCGAAAGAGGTATGGTGTTCCTCTTCTTCCTCATGCGCGTCCTCTTCTACCGGCTCTTCCACGGGGTCGGGCAGCGGTTCCAGCGCCTCGTCCTTAGGTTCATTCTCGTTGCTCATGCGCGCTGCGCCCTCTTTAACTGTGCTCATCCGCTATATGGGGAGGCTTTGGGGCAAAGTCTAGCGTGGCAGACGCGGCGCAACAAGGATTCGCGCAAGTATAGCCCAAGTTTACGCGGGGAAATCGGCGGAAAGAAGCCGGAGCAGGGCTTTGGTGCCGGGGGTGGCGGCAATGCGAATATCTGCCCCCTTGGGCAGCGCCGCCGCAACAGCCTCGCTCAGGACATAAAAAACCGGTTTAGTGGTGGGGTTTTCCGGCAGGTTTTCAGCAAAAAGCGCGGCAGAACGGGGAGAGAAGAGGGCCACGGCGTCGATGGCGTTTTCGGCAAGCAAGGCGTGGGCCACAGCGCTAAGGGGCAAGGCTCTTTGGTCATAAATCGCGAGGTGGTTCGGCGACAGTATCCGCCGCACATGCTTGCCGTGCAGGTGGAGCACCCCGCTTTTGGGCAAAATCTCCGCGAGGTCATCGGCCGTGCCGGATGCCGCCTGCACCGCAAAGCCCAACGCCTGCGCCCGCGCCGCCGTGGCCGTGCCGACACAATAGGCGGGCAGCCGGATATCGGACATCCGGGCAAAAGCTTCAACCCCGTTTTTACTGGTAAAAGCCAAGGCCGTGATGCCCGAAAGATCGAGAGTCACCGCAAGGTCGCGCATCTTCTGCATTGGTGAAATCACGGGGGAAAGGCTGGTGGCCGTCCGCACCTCATCCGCAAACCCTTCGGCCTGCGCGCGGGCGCGGGTGATCAACAGCCTAGGCAAAGAACCCTTCGCCGCCCTTGGCGCGTAGCTCAATGCCCGCCTCGGCCCCGATTTTAGCCGCGTCATTGGCGGACCCTTGCCAGCTTCCGGCATGAATAACCGTGCCATCGGGCCGGATGATCTCGCCCTGAAAATGCAGGGTATCACCATCAAGCGTGGCCAGCCCGCCAATTGGCGTGCGACAAGAGCCGTCTAACTCCTTCAGAAACGCCCGCTCGGCGGTGATGCGGGTGTAGGTGTCGGCGTGGTGAATGGGGGCAAGCAAGGCCGCCGCCGCTTGGTCACCTTCCCGCCGCTCAATGCCCACGGCCCCTTGGGCGCAGGCGGGGAGCATCGTGGTGGTTTCAATGGGGTTGGCCAGCTCGAAATTGCCGAGCCGGCGCAGGCCCGCACAGGCCAGAAACGTAGCGTCGGCCACGCCATCATCAAGCTTTTTCAGGCGGGTTTGCACATTACCGCGAAACTCCACAAGCTGCAAATCGGGCCGCATGGCCAAGAGCTGCGCACGGCGGCGCAAGCTGGAGGTGCCAACAACGGTGCCCTCGGGTAACTCGGAAATGCGCTTGTATTTCAAGCTGATAAACGCATCCCGCACATCTTCGCGGGGCAAGGTGCAATTTATCACTAGCCCCTCGGGCAGCGCGGTCGCTACATCCTTCATCGAATGCACCGCGATATCAATGCGGCCATCCATCAAGGCCCGCTCGATCTCTTTGGTAAACAACCCCTTGCCGCCGATTTCCGAGAGCGGGCGGTCTTGCACCGCGTCCCCCGTCGTCTGGATCACCTCGATGGTGAACACGTCCTCGGGCAGCCCGTGAGCCTCCATCAAGCGGCTACGGGTTTCATAGGCTTGGGCCAGCGCCAGAGGCGAGCCGCGAGTGCCGATTTTCAGCGGGGAATCTATGCGATATTGCGTGGTCATGCTTGGGGTGATACCCCTTGAGACAAGGGCAGGCAATGCTATTTAGGGGGCCATGATGAAAATCGGCATTATAGGCGCAGGAGCATTTGGCTCGGCTTTGGCGGTGGCTTACGGGCAAAAGGGGCTAGACGTGGCGCTTTGGGCGCGCGGGAAGGCCTGTGAGCGCGCCTATCCGGCGTCGGTTTTTCACACGGCGGATTTGGTTGATTTGCAGGAGGCGGCGGCGATACTATTGGTGGTGCCGGCCCAGAAAACCGCAGATTTTCTAGCGCAAAACGTCTTGCCTGCGGTGCCGCTGGTGCTGTGCGCCAAGGGAATAGATGCCAGCACGGGGCGGTTGCAAAGCGAGATTGCGGGGCGGGAGGTCAGCATTCTCACTGGCCCCGGCTTTGCGGATGAAATCGCGGCGGGCCTGCCCACCGCGCTCACGCTGGCGGGCGGAAATGCCGCGCAACAGGCGTTGCTGTCTACCCCGAAATTGCGGCTTTATCGCACCGATGACCTGATCGGCGCGCAGGCGGGCGGGGCATTGAAAAACGTGATCGCGCTGGCCTGCGGCATGGCGATTGGCGCAGGCTTGGGCGAAAGCGCGCGGGCGGCCCTGCTAACGCGGGGCTTTGCCGAAATGCAGCGGCTCGGCGTAGCGCTGGGCGGCAAGGCCGAGACCTTTCAGGGGCTTTCAGGGCTGGGTGATTTGGCGCTGACTTGTGCCAGTGCGCAAAGCCGGAATTTTGCGCAGGGGCTGGCTTACGGGCGGGGCGACGGGCAAACCGGCGGCACGGTAGAGGGGCTGGCAACCGCGCAAGCGGCGGCGAATCTGGCGGATAAGCTCGGGGTCGACGCTCCGATCACGGCCGCTGTGGCTTGTGTTGTATCTGGCAAATCCACCGTGCAATCGGCCATGCAGGCACTGCTGGCGCGGCCCTTAAAGGAGGAATGATGCCGTATTGGCTTTTCAAATCCGAACCCGCCTCTTGGGGCTGGGATAAGCAGGCCGCCAAAGGGGCAGCGGGCGAAGAATGGGACGGGGTGCGCAATTACCAAGCCCGCAATTTCATGCGGCAAATGGCGCTGGGCGACCTTGGGTTTTTTTACCATTCGGTGAACGAAAAACAGGTCGTCGGCGTGGTTGAGGTCTGTGCCGAGGCCCACGCTGATAGCACGACCGAAGACCCCCGCTGGGAGTGCGTGGATATCAAGGCCGTCGCGCCGTTTCCGCGCCCTGTAACGCTGGCCGAAATCAAGGCAGAGCCGCGCTTGGCCGATATGATGCTGGTGAAAAACCCTCGGCTTTCTGTGCAGCCGGTCACGCCCGAAGCATGGTCGCTGATTTGCGAAATGGCGGGCTATACGGGCGGTTAATCCGCGGTCAGGATATCCAGAAACACAGCGCCAAACCGCGCGGCTTTTTTCTCGCCCATGCCGGCAATTTTCGCCAATGCTTCAAGGCTATTCGGCTGCTGCGCCGCGATTTTGGCAAGCGTGGTATTGGCACAAAACAGGTAGGTATCCATGCCGCTTTCGCCGCGCACCAGCTCTAGTTGGGCGGCTTGGAGTTGGTCAAAAACCGGCCCCGCATCACGGCCCGCCAACTTGCGACGGGCGGGGTGAACCTCTGGCGGTTTTTCTTGGTTGATAACTTCGAGAAACAGCGCCCCGTAGCGCTCCAGCTTCATCCGGCCCACGCCGGAAATTCCGGCAAATTCATCCAAATCCTTGGGCTGCTGCCGCGCCATTTCCGAGAGCGCCTTATCGGCAAATACCACATAGGGCGGCACTTTGGCCTCGGTTGAAATTTTGGTTCGCAAAGCCCGCAGCGCCGAAAACAGCGCCTCGTTTTCCTCGGGCACTATGGCGGCTGGCCGATGCACCGGCCCCGCCGACGCCGCCTTGGCAATGGTATCTCGGCGCAAATCAATGCTTTCCTCACCCCGCAAAATCGCCCGCGCGCTTTCCATCATCCGCAGCGCGCCGTAGCGCTCCATATCTGGCCGCACGAGGTCTCGCCCCGTCATCTGCCGGAAAATCGCCTGCCATTCGGCCTTGGAATACTCGGTGCCGATGCCAAAGGTTTGCAGGTTATGATGCCCGCGCTGGGTGATTTTCGGCGTGCTTTTCCCCAGCAAAATATCAATCAGGTGGTTAGCACCGAAGCGCTCTTCGGTGCGCAGCATGGCCGACAGCGCCTTGCGCACCGCCGTTGTGCCGTCAAACGTCTCCGGCGGGCTATCACACAGGTCGCAATTCCCGCAGGGCGCGTCCATGACCTCGCCAAAATAGGCCAGCAGCTTTTGGCGGCGGCATTTCAACGCTTCCGCGAGACCAAGCAGCGCGTTCAGCCGCCCGTGGTCGGCCTCCTTGCGCGCCTTCGGGGCCATGCCTTCATCAATTTGCGCGCGCCGCAATCGAATGTCATCGGCCCCGTAAAATGTAAGCGTATCGGCGGGCGCGCCATCACGCCCCGCGCGGCCAACCTCTTGGTAATAGGCCTCCACCGATTTGGGCAGGTCCGCATGGACCACAAACCGAATATCCGGCTTATCCACCCCCATGCCAAAGGCGACGGTGGCGCACATCACCAGCCCGTCGGCGCTTTTAAAGCGGGCCTCGGCGGCGCGGCGGTCATCCGGCAGCATACCCGCGTGGTAATATTGCGCTTGGTGGCCTTCGCGGCCCAAAGCCATAGCGAGCTGCTCGGTTTTGTTGCGCGACGAGCAATAAATAATGCCAGGCTGGCCTTTGCGCGCTGCCACAAACGCCAAAACCTGTTCGCGCGGTTTGTTTTTCGGCTCAAAAGCCAGCCGCAGATTGGGGCGATCAAACCCGCCGATAAACACATTCGGCGGCGAATCAAACAGCTTGGCGATAATCTCGGCTTGGGTGTCCTCATCGGCTGTTGCGGTCAGCGCGATGGTTTGCACCCCGCCGAGCTGCTGCCGAAGCGCGCCGATTTTTAGGTAGTCGGGCCTAAAATCATGCCCCCATTGGGAAACACAATGGGCCTCATCCACGGCCAGCAGCTTCACATTTAGCCGCTGAAGCAGGCTTAGGCTACCCACATTGGCCAGCCGCTCGGGTGCCATGTAAAGCAGCTTGAGCGTGCCATTATCAATATGTTGAAAAACCTCTTCGGTCTCTTCTTCGGTGTTCAGAGAGGTCAGCGCCCCCGCTGCCACGCCCGCTTGTTGCAGGCTCGCCACTTGGTCGCGCATCAGCGCAATCAGCGGTGAAATCACCACCGTAACCCCCTCACGCATCATCGCAGGAAGTTGAAAACAAAGGGATTTACCAGCGCCGGTGGGCAGAATGGCGAGCACGTCATTGCCCGCCTGAACCGCCTCCACAATCTCCTGCTGCCCGGGCCGAAAGCCCGAGAAGCCGAAAACCGTGTCAAGAATCTGGGCTGTGTCTTTCACAGCCTAGTTGTCGTCTTCTTCCTTGGCGACATCCGCGATCTCTTCGAGATTTACCGTATCGTCGTCATCATCGTCGAGCAGGTCGTCGTCGGTGGCTTTCACGTCATCATCGTCGTCAAGCACCACGTCGGCCTCGTCCACCACGGGCACAGCGGCCTTGGTTTCTTTGGCAGCCGCTACACGGCTTTTGCCGCTATCCATCAGGCTATCAGCTGTGAATTCCGCACCGCAAGACGGGCAGGTCATCGGATCATTTTGCAGGTCGTAAAAACGCACGGCACATTTGGGGCAAGCGCGCTTTACACCCCATTCTTCGTTGGGCATGAGATTCCCCCGGTCATAAATTGCAATTCATCCGCCAACTGACACATCTGACGGGGTGTTGTCAAAGCCTTTGCGGCGAAAAGACTATGCTGCACCTGCGAAATACACTTGATGCGGTGCAAAAACGGCGCTAGCGTCGGGCCAAAGGGGAGACATATGCTCTATCACACCTACGAAATGACCCACGCCGCCTTGGCCCCCATGCGCCAAATGGCCCGTTTTAGCCGTGAGGCGCTGAACAATCCGGCGAATCCCTTGGCGGCGAGCTATGGCGCGCGCGTTGGCGCGGCGAGTTTGGACATGTTTATCAAGGCCACCAAGCGCTATGACAAGCCCGAGTTCGGGCTGGACAGCACGTTGATTGATGGCGTTGAAGTGGCCGTGGTTGAGGAAGTGGCGCTCAGCCTGCCCTTCTGTAACCTGTTGCATTTTAAGCGGGAAACGGCGGCCAATGCCCCCAAGCTCCTGATCGTCGCCCCACTTTCCGGCCACTACGCCACGCTGCTGCGCGGCACGGTTAAGGAAATGCTGCCCGACCACGATATCTATATCACCGACTGGACAGACGCCCGTGATGTGCCGCTTTCTGCCGGTGATTTCGACCTCGATGATTATACCGACTATTTGATTCAATTTTGCGAGGTGCTCGGCCCCCGCCCCGCCGTGCTCGCGGTGTGCCAGCCTGGCGTGCCGATGCTGGTGGCCGCGTCGCTTATGGCCGAACGCGGTGAAGATTTCCGCCCCGGTTCGATGACCCTGATGGGCGCGCCGGTGGATACCGCGCGCAACCCGCAAACGCCCAATGAGCTGGCCACCACCAAGCCTCTGAGCTGGTTCAAGCAAAACGTGATCACAAAAGTGCCGTGGCCCAATGCGGGCTTTATGCGCAGCGTTTATCCAGGGTTTTTGCAGCTCTCCGGCTTCATGTCGATGAATATGGAGCGCCATGTGGACGCCCATAAAGACCATTTCAAAAACCTCATCAAAGGCGACGGCGACAGCACAGATGCCCACCGGAAATTCTATGATGAATACATGGCGGTGATGGACCTTTCCGCGGGCTATTACCTGCAAACCATTGAGCGGGTTTTCCAAAAACGACTGCTGGCCGAGGGCACGTATTATTACCGTGATCAGCTGATAGACCCCTCCAAAATTACCGATATAGCCCTGCTGACCGTTGAGGGTGAAAAGGACGATATCACCGGCTTAGGGCAGACCGAAGCTGCGCATCGGCTCCTGAAAACGCCCGCGAAAATGCGCCAGCACTATGTGCAGGAGGGCGTGGGCCATTACGGGGTTTTCAACGGCTCGCGCTGGCGCAGCACAATCGCGCCCAAGGTTAAGGCCTTTATCGCCAAACATGGTTGAAAGCCTGACCATAGGCACCCCGCCGATCACGGTTGAACTCCGCCGCAATGCCCGTGCCAAGCGGATGACCCTGCGAGTGAGTGGGGCCGATGGTGTGGTGCGATTGAGCCTCCCCATGCGGGGCAGCCTGAGGGCCGCCAAGCGGTTTTTGCTAGAGCAAGAGGGCTGGTTGCGGGCGCATATCAGCACCGCACCAGCGCGGGTCGAAATTCGCGCGGGACTAACCATCTCCCTGCACGGCGAATCATTTGTGCTACAAACTCACAGCAAATCGCGGGTCACCCTTGCCCCCGACACCCTGTTTTTACCCGAAACTCGCCCCATGGGGCAGGCCTTGGAGCGCTTCATCAAAACCCGCGCGCGCGGCGTGATCACAAAACTGGCAGAGGCTGACTCCGCCACGCTCGGCAAGCCCTTCGCCAAAATCAGCCTGCGCGACCCGCGCGCGCGCTGGGGGTCTTGCAACTCAGACGGTAACCTGATGTTTTCATGGCGCCTTATGCTCGCCCCGCCTGAGGTTCTCCGCTATGTTGTGGCCCATGAAGTGGCACATTTACGAGAGATGAACCACTCAAAAGCCTTCTGGGCCGAGGTGGCTAGCCTGATGCCAAATTACACCCCGCCGCGCCAATGGTTGCAGCAAAATGGCACCCAATTGCATAGGTTTGACTTCAAAACCTCTTGACGGCGCGCGTTTTTGTGATCACAAATGCCTATGAACCGCAAAAATATGCCCCTCCCCGACAGTCTCCCCGCCCATGAGCAGGTCTACCGCCGCCTGCGTGGTGAAATTATGAACGGCACCATGAAGCCCGGCACCCCCCTGACCCTGCGCGGCGTGGCGGCCGATTTCGGCTTTTCCATCACCCCCGTGCGCGAGGCCGTGCGGCGGCTATGTGCGGAAGGGGCGCTTAGCCTTTCCCCCTCGGGCCGCGTCAGCACCCCGGAGCTAACCAACGAACGCATTGAAGAGCTCGCCGCCCTGCGCGCATTGCTAGAGCCAGAGCTGGCCAGCCGCGCCCTGCCCCGCGCCCATACCGTGCTGATCGACCGGATGGAGGTGCTGAATGACACCATAGACCAAGCCATTATCAGGCAAGATGCGGCGGGCTATGTGCGGCTAAATCTTGAATTCCACCGGAGCCTTTACCTGCGCGCGCAAGCTCCTGCAATGCTCGCCATGGTCGAAACGGTCTGGCTGCAATCCGGCCCCACCATGCGGCAACTCTACAGCAAAAGGCAGCGGCAATCTGCTTCGATCAACCACCGCAAAATCCTCGCGGCATTGCGGGCAGGTGATGAACCAAGCCTGCGCCTTGCGGTGCGGCAAGACGTGCTGAACGGCTTGCGGATGTTGGTAGAGTAGGCGCTATTCTCCGCGCACCAGCTTGGAGAACCGGTCATAAATAGGCTCGGCAGCTGCGATCACTTCACCTGTTTCCAAGGGGTTATCCCCCGCCGTGATGCCATCCAGCAACCCGCCAGCTTCTTTCACCAAAAGCAAGCCCGCCGCCATATCCCATGGCTTCAAGCCGCGCTCCCAAAACCCGTCATACCGGCCAGCGGCTACATAGGCGAGGTCCAATGCTGCCGACCCCCAGCGCCGCACGCCCGCACAAACCGGCAAAATGCGGCCAAGGTCGGCGATGGTTTCGGGCAGGTCGGCGCGGCCACCAAAAGGCAGGCCAGTGGCGAAAATCGTTTCGATCATGTTGGTGCGGCCCGACACCCGCAAACGCCGATCATTCACCCAAGCGCCGGAGCCTTTTTCAGTGGCAAACAGCTCATCTTTGATCGGGTCATACACCACGGCAGCCACGATCTCGCCCTTGAACTCCAGGGCGATAGAAATCGCCCAATGGGGCAACCCGTGCAAAAAGTTGGTGGTACCGTCGAGCGGATCTACGATCCAGCGGCGGGTCGGGTCTTTGCCCTTTAGTTCGGGGAACTCTTCCCCCAGAAACCCGTAATTGGGCCGCGTTTCCATTAGAATCTCGCGAATCGTTTCCTCGGCCATTTTATCGGCACGTGAAACAAAATCCCCCGGCCCTTTGGACGAGACCTGAAGGTTCTCGACCTCGTTAAAATCACGAATCAATTTGCGGGCGGCCACACGGGCAGCCTTGATCATCAGGTTCAAATTGGCAGAGGCTTGGGACATCGGATACACCTAATAGCTTTGTAAACGCATCCTATAGGGGGTTTTGCGGCAAAGGCCAAGGGGGCGATTGATTGCCGTGCGCTGCGGGGCTAGGGTCGGGCCATGGGGCGTATTTTTCAGATCTTTGTATTCGTGTGGCTGGCTGGGGCGGCAATGGCCGAAAACCGCGTGGCCCATATTGGCGTGCTCGCCTTTCGCGGCGTCGCCCCGACGGTGGCCGAGTGGCAACCGCTGGCTGATTACCTAAGCCGCGAGGTAGATGGCTGGCGCTTTGAGCTGGTGCCGGTCACGCTGGTTTCGGCCCCCGAGGCGCTTGACTCCGGACGGCTGGATTTTTTGGTCACGAACCCGGGGCATTACGTGGCGCTAGCCCGCGAATTTGACCTAAGCCCGCTGGCCACGCGGGAAAAACCCGGCGAGCTAATGCGCTTTGGCGTGGCCATTTTTACCCGCGCCGATAGCGGCATTCACACGCTCGGAGATTTGCGCGGCCAGCAGGTTGCCGCCGTTAGCCCCGAGGCCTTTGGCGGCTTTCAGCTCGGCTGGCACGCCTTTATGGCGCAGGGGATAGACCCGTTTACGGACCTGAAACCGATGCAGTTTATGGGCTTTCCCCATGATGAAATCATAGAAGCCGTGCGCTCGGGCGCGGTAGAGGCCGGCATTATTCGCGGCGGGTTGCTGGAAAAATTGGCGACTGAGGGGCGGTTTTCGCTCGATGAATTCGTGGTGCTGCGCAGCAATAGCCAGATGGATTTTCCCTATCTCGTGAGTGGTGAGCTTATGCCAGAATGGCCGTTTACGGTGGTGCCGGGGGTGAATAAACGGCTGCGCGAATCAGTGGCGCTCGCCTTGCTCAACACCCAATCCGGCGGCAGCGGGCTGCAAGATATCTGGAGCGCGCCGCTGTCTTACGAGCGGGTGCGGGCGCTGGTGCTGGCCTATGATACACGGGAAAACCAGCGGGCGCTGTGGCCGTATCTGCTGGGGCTGGCCGCGCTTTTGCTCACGGGGGTTTTCTTGTGGCGCAAACGGTCAAAAACACCCATCACTCCCCCCGCACGCCCCCCCGTGCCTGACCCCGAGGCCAACAAGATCATTGCCCTGTTTGAGCGGCTCACCAAACGCGAGCGCGAGGTGCTGGCGCTGATTTGCGCGGGGCTTGCCTCGAAAGAAATTGCTGCAAAACTCGGGGTCAGCCTGAAAACCATTGAATACCACCGCGCCAACCTGTTGCAAAAAACCAAGGCCGGCAGCTCGGCCCATTTGGTGCAGCTCGCCACCCGCTTTGGCTTCGACCTAGGGGAAACCCTAGGGAAATAATCCAGTAAACACGGGTATTTCCGAGTTACTACCTGCGACAATCTGTGCCACTCTAACCGCAAGAGGCAGGCAACAAGCCCGCTTCACCAACCAATTGGGAGCGTAATATGTTTAAGAAAATTGCCGCCGCACTGGCGATCATCGTCGGGCTAGCCATGCCAGCCTTGGCCGAGGGCGAGGTCCACCGCGTGGTGTTTCACGTAGACCAAAACGATGCGAAAGTGATGAACCTGACCCTGAACAACGTGCAAAACGTCACCAAGTATTACGAAAGCATCGGCGACACAGTTGAGATCGAAGTGGTGGCCTATGGCCCCGGCCTGCACATGCTGCGCGCCGATACCTCGCCGGTATCAGACCGGATTGCAACCCTATCGCTTGAGCTAGACAACGTGACCTTCGCGGCCTGCGGCAACACGCTGCGCAAAATGGAACAGCGCTCGGGCAGCACTGTTGAACTGCTGGACGAAGCCGAAATGGTAGCCTCTGGCGTGGTGCAACTGATCATGCGCCAAGAGCAAGGCTGGGCTTACGTGCGCCCATAAAAGAAAGGCGCGGGCTTAATACCCGCGCCCCGATTTATTCTTTTTCAAAGACTCATCCACAAGCGCTGCCGTTGCAGTGCGGCGCGGGTGCGGCCTTGCAAAATCGTGAAACCGTTGCGCGCCGCTTATGCGCGTTCGGCATATTCCATCGTATCTGTATGCACCACGATCTTCTCGTCTTGGCCAACAAATGGCGGAATCATTACCCGCACACCGTTATCGAGCACCGCAGGTTTAAAGCTATTGGCCGACGTCTGGCCCTTTACCGCCGGCTCGGTTTCAGCCACGGTGCAGGTCACTTTTTGTGGCAACTGCGCGCTCAGCGCCTCTTCCTCGTGGAATTCGATCTGGATGGTCATGCCATCTTGCAAAAATGGCCGTCGCTCGCCCAGAATATCAGCGGGCAGTTCGATTTGTTCATAGGTTTCGGTGTCCATAAACACCAGCATCCCATCATTTTCATACAAGAACTGCTGGGCTTTTTGGTCCAGCCGCACTTTTTCGACCTTGTCATTCGAGCGGAAACGCTCGTTTAGCTTGGAGCCGGTGCGCAGGTTTTTCATTTCCACCTGTGCAAAAGCGCCGCCCTTGCCGGGCTTCACATGGCTTACTTTAACCGCAATCCAGAGACCTTTTTCATGCTCCAGAATGTTACCGGGTTTAATTTCGTTTCCGTTAATTTTAGGCATAATGGCTCTCGATTAGCTGATAATTTCAACCCTCTATAGCCAATTCTGCCGCAACCCACAACACAAGCTTTATATACAGCGGCTGGCGCGATCTCCGGTTTCATCAAGCAGCAATTCCTTCACGTTGGCCTCGATTACCCGCGTGCTGACATTGCCATAAAGCTTTTGCCGCCCCTCGTTGAGCAGATAGGTCGGACTGCCTTCAATACCCTTCTTTTGTGCGGTTTCATAGTCGCCAGCAAGGCGGGCGATGGCCTCGCCGCTCTCGATGGTGGCCTGCAGATCGGCAAAATCCACCCCGATTTCGGCGGCGATCTCCCGCTGCACATCCCAACTTGAAATATCCCGCGCCTCCTCAAAAAATGCACAGCGCAGGGTGGCGGCGGCTTTCATAGGCAGCCGCGCCCCATAACGGGTGTTCTGCGCGGTTTCCCCACCCGCCTCGGCAATAATTTCAACCGCCTTCACAAACAGATGCGGGCTGGCCGAAGAGCGCGGGCGCACTTTTGTCCAAACATCAGGATGCACCTCCATGCCCTCAAACTTGGCCACCACCTCCTGCACATGCGCGCCATAGCCGGCAAAGCCACCACGGCCAGCCCAATTAGCCTCAACCTTGCTCCATACATCGGGAAAAACCGAGCAGAAATGCTGATCAATTTCCACCTTATCGTCATAATCCGCGATGAATGCTTCAAGGCGATGCTGGCCGACATAGGCCCATACGCAAAGAATATCAGAGAAATGTTTGATTTGAATCGGTTTCATGGCCGCACCTTTATGCTGTTTGCCTTTAGATATTGTGCGCCGCAAAAAGGTCAAGCGCAAGGCGGGGGTTTTCGCTTGATCAGCGGGCAGTTTGGGGGTCTAGTTGTGGGAATGAAATATTCTGTGTTGGACATTCTCAAGCAGGGGCTGAGCGGCAATAAAGGCTGGCAGCCGATTTGGCGCAAGCCAACCCCCAAGCCTGCCTATGATGTGGTGATCATCGGCGGCGGCGGGCATGGGCTGGCCACGGCGTATTACCTCGCGAAAAACCACGGTATGCGCAATATTGCGGTGCTGGAAAAGGGCTATATTGGCGGTGGTAATGTGGGGCGCAATACCACGATTGTGCGGGCGGATTATGGCCAAAAGGGAAATTCGGCGTTTTATTCCCATTCGCTCAAGCTGTGGAAGGGCCTTTCCCAAGAGCTGAATTACAACGTCATGTTTTCCCCGCGCGGCTTGCTTGAACTGTGCCATTCTGACGGCCAGATGGAGGCCTATAACCGCCGCGCCAACATGATTTTGGCACAGGGTGACCATGCCGAGATGCTGGACCGCGCCGGCGTGGCGGCCTACGCGCCCTATCTGGGCATGGAAAACGAGCGCTTTCCGATTAAGGGCGGCTTGTTGCAGCGCTCCGCTGGCACGGCGCGCCATGATGCGGTGGCATGGGGCTATGCCCGCGGGGCCGATGCTTTGGGCGTGGATATTATCCAGAATTGCGAGGTTACGAGCTTTGATATCGAGAGCGGCACGGTGCGCGGGGTGCAAACCTCTCGTGGCCCGATCAAGGCCGCCAAGGTGGCGATTTGTGTGGCGGGGCGCTCCTCCCAAGTGGCGGCCATGGCGGGCATGCGCCTGCCGATTGAAAGCCATGTGTTACAGGCCTTTGTTACCGAAGGCCTAAAGCCCTTCATCAATACCGTGATCAATTTTGGCGTCGGGCATTTTTATATCAGCCAGTCAGATAAGGGCGGGCTGGTGTTTGGTGGTGATCTTGACGGCTATAATTCCTACGCCCAGCGCGGCAGCCTTGGCCGCGTCGAGCATGTGGCCGAGGCGGGCATGAGCATGATTCCGGCGCTGGGTAAGGCCCGCATGCTCAGGAGCTGGGGCGGCATTATGGATATGAGCATGGATGGCTCGCCAATTATTGATAAAACCCACATTGAGAGCCTCTATTTTAACGGCGGCTGGTGCTATGGCGGCTTCAAGGCCATTCCGGCCTCGGGCAGCGCCTATGCGCAACTGGTGGCCACGGGGGCGGTGCCCGATTACGCCAGCGCCTACCGCCTGAGCCGCTTTGAAACGGGGCATTTGATCAACGAAGAGGGCACCGGCGCGCGCCCGGGGTTACATTGATATGCGGATAAATTGCCCCCATTGCGGCCCCCGAGACAGCCGCGAATTCAGCTACTATGGTGACGCCAAAACCGCGCGCGGCAGCGATTTCGCCAGCACCTACTTGCGCGACAATCCAACAGGCGACCACGCCGAGCTGTGGCAGCATATATCCGGCTGCCGCGCATGGCTGGAAGTGGTGCGCAACGTAACCACCCACGAAGTGCTTTCGGTCAAGGAGGCAGGGCAATGAGCCGGCTTCCCCAAGGCGGGCTGATAGACCGCTCGCGCTCGCTCCCCTTCACCTTTGACGGTAAAACCTACTGCGCTCACCCGGGCGATACCGTGGCCTCGGCGCTGCTCGCAAACGGCGTGCGCCTGATGGGCCGCAGCTTCAAATACCACCGCCCGCGCGGCGTGCTCACGGCGGGGTCCGAGGAGCCAAACGCGCTGGTCGAGGTCGGCACAGGCGCGCACCGCCTGCCCAACACCCGCGCCACCACGCAGGAGGTTTTTGCAGGGCTGACCACCCAAAGCCAGAACCGCTGGCCGAGCCTGACCTTTGACATAAAAGAGGCCCTCGACTTCGCCCACCCCTTCCTTGGCGCGGGGTTTTACTACAAAACCTTCATGTGGCCACGGGGCGCGTGGCACCACCTTTGGGAGCCGATCATCCGCCGCGCCGCAGGGCTGGGGCGGCTCTCGGGCGAGGCCGACCCCGCCACCTATGACAAAGCGTGGAAACACTGCGACCTGCTGGTCATCGGCTCTGGCCCTGCTGGCCTGATGGCGGCGCTCACAGGCGCACGGGCTGGCGCGCGCGTGGTGCTGGCGGAGGAAGACTTTGTGTTTGGTGGGCGCATTCAGGGCGAAGAGTCAAATCTTCAAACATGGGTGAGCAAAACCGTAGCCGAGCTGGCCAGCCTGCCCAACGTCACCCTGATGAAGCGCACCACGGTTACGGGCGCGTATGACGGCGGCACCTATGGCGCTTTGGAGCGGGTGGCTGACCATCTGCCCAATGTCCAAGGCGCGCCGCAGCAGACCTTCTGGCGCATTGTCGCCAAGCATACCCTTCTGGCGGGCGGCGCCCATGAGCGCCCCATCGCCTTTCCAAATAATGACCGCCCGGGCATTATGCTGGCCAGCGCCGTGCGCACCTATATCCACCGCTTTGGCGTTTTGCCCGCCAAGCGCTGGGTCGTGTTTGCCAATAATAACGAGGGCGCGCGCACCGCCCATGACCTCGTAAAAGCAGGGGCCGAGGTGACGCTGGTAGATGTGCGCGCAGCGGCACAGGAGGAAACAGCCTTTCGCCATCTGCGCGGCACACAGGTGGTGAATACGCGCGGCAGGCTTGGCCTGAAGGCGGTAGAAGTGCGCTTTTCCAATGGCAATACAGAGTGGATAGAGGCCGAGGGGCTGGCCATGTCGGGCGGCTGGAACCCGTCGGTGCACCTGACCTGCCATATGGGCGCACGGCCCGCGTGGCGCGACGATATTGCCGCCTTTGTGCCTCGCGCGG
>Ga0256840_1000473_pt1 | contig 41302 bp, 39 predicted proteins | sample 355202metaG_FD_185969 | JGI IMG/M metagenome (GOLD analysis project Ga0256840, IMG submission 185969) | Hydrothermal vent microbial communities from Mid Atlantic Ridge, Atlantic Ocean - 355-202 | ecosystem: Environmental > Aquatic > Marine > Hydrothermal vents | place: Atlantic Ocean: Mid...
CGCTCAAAATTTGGTAAATTTTGAGGATAGTCTAATTTCAAGTCGAAAACAGGCATTTTGTCGTCAATAGTTTAATAAATTAACAAGTTACGCTGTCTACTATAAAAAACGTTGGGACAGCAGTGACGAAATATATTAATTTGCCATAGGAATCCTGAATAACAAAAAAAGATTAAAATTCATAGAGAATATGATCCTGACTAGATATTTTCCCCGGCAATGATTTCAATGACTCGCTCAAGATCGTCGAGTGAGTAATATTCTATTTCTAATTTACCGCGGCTTCCATTTTGGACTAGGTTTACCTTAGAATGTAATTTGTTGGTAACACGATTTATAAGTGATCGTGAAAAAGATTCTGGCAAGGTTGTTGTTTCTTTTGGTTGTCTGCTTTTTGAACCCATTCGCTCCTGCTTTATCCGGGAAGTGAGCTTCTCAGCCTGACGAACGGACATTCCTTTTGCAACGATATGGTCTCTTGCTTTTCTCATTGCAGGGGTATCATCAGAAAGGCGTAATATTGCCCTAGCGTGCCCCTCCGTAAGTGTCTTTTGTGCTATATCATTCTGTATAAAATCAGGTAGTTGTAGTAACCTTAGGCGGTTAGTTATGGTAGATCTTTTTTTTCCTACCCTTTCCGCCGCCTGTTCCTGTGTGTATGAGAAAAGTTTTATAAGCTTATCGTATGCCTCTGCCTCCTCAATGGGGTTAAGGTCCTGTCGTTGCACGTTTTCTATCAGGGCAAGTTCTAGGAGTTCATCTTCCCCACTGACCTCCCGTAATACAACAGGAACCTCTGATAGTCCAGCAAGTTTGGATGCTCGTAGTCGCCTTTCACCCGCAACCAGTCCAAAAGTTCCATCTCCTTTTGAAACAACCACTAGGGGTTGAATAACACCCTTCTCCTCTATCGAACGGGCAAGTTCCTGAAGACTCCCTTCATCAAAATGTGTTCGTGGTTGAAACTGATTTGGAATAATTTTACTTAACTCGCAAGAGAAGTATTTTTCCTCCTCGTCTTCTTGATTGAATAAAAGGTCAACTCCTCTCCCTAAGCCTTTCATTTTTGCCATTTTTTCACCCTATTTCTGTCTACGTAAAAATTCATTTGCCAGCTTTATGTATGCCTGGGCACCTGTAGATTTGACATCATATTCTATCACTGACTGCCCATGACTCGGACATTCGCTCAATCTGACGTTTCTTGGGATAACCGTTTTGAAAACTTGCTCGCCAAAATGTTTTTTGATTTTCTCCTCAACCTGAAAAGTTAACCTGTTTCGTTTGTCAAACATAGTGAGAAGAAGTCCCTCAATAAAAAGTAATTTGTTGAGCGATTTTTTAACAGAGCGTATTGTACTTATGAGTTGTGCTAGCCCCTCCATTGCAAAGTACTCACACTGCATTGGGATGAGTACTGAGTCCGCAGCAGTAAGGCTGTTTATTGTTAACAGACCAAGCGATGGGGGACAGTCTATAATTATATAATCATAGTCTTCACGAATTTCCTTGAGAAGGTTCTGCAAAACATATTCCCGGTCAGGTAAAGGGAAGAGTTCCATTTCTGCAGCCGCCAAATCAATACTAGACGGGATCAGTGTTAAGGGGTGTTTCGTATTCGGTACCACCAACACATCTTTTATGGGAAGTTCCCTTGTGTAACAATGGTACAGTTGGGCTTTTTCCTGTTTCTTCCCCCCCCCGATACCTGATGTTGCATTCCCTTGTGGGTCTGAATCAACCAATAACACTTTTTTATTCTTCCGTGCCAGGGCAGCAGAGAGACTCACCGCAGATGTCGTTTTTCCCACACCGCCCTTTTGATTTGCTATGGCAATAATTTTTCCGACTGTCATTTTTACTCCCCGTTTGCACAAATGGTGAACATAGAGAAACTCTCCCTCTTTTCTATCTTATTTGGCTCACAATCACAACGGTTTTAGGAGCAATTGTTGCGGTTTTTGTTTTTCTTTCCCATAACACACCTTTTCTTGCCTTTATTCGCTCATGGGGATAAGTTGTATTTAACTGAGAATATACAATTGTTTTTATTTTGCAATGTTTCACGTGAAACATTGATTGGGTGGGATGAGTGATGGAATCTGATTTTCTGGTGGTTGGAAGTGGTATCGCGGGCCTGTCATATGCATTGAAGTGTGCTGCATTGGGTTCAGTGGTGGTAGTGACAAAGAAGAAAGATGTGGATACGGCAACTAATCTCGCGCAGGGGGGCATAGCTGCAGTAATGGAGGAGAAGGATACACTTACCTCCCATATTGGTGATACGTTGGAGTCTGGGGCTGGTCTTTGTGATGAAGCCGTTGTGGAGATGGTGGTGGGGGCAGGTCCGCGGAGAGTGTCAGAGTTGGTTGAAATTGGGGTAAAGTTTGTAAAGGATAGTGGGAATAGTTCTGGGTACTCTCTTGGTAGGGAGGGGGGACATAGCCACAGGCGAGTGGCGCATGCCAATGATTTAACAGGAAGGGAGATTGAGCGAGCCTTGCTTGGAAAGGTTCGAAAGAATAGTAACATAGAATTGTTGGAAGAGCATGTTGTTGTAGACCTTCTCATGGTTGATGGTGAGATGTACGGGTGGAAGGAGGGTGGGGGACAAAAGTGTGTCGGAGCCTATGTGATGTTCGATGGGGTTGTAGAACCTTACCGAGCAAAGGTGACTGCACTGTGCAGTGGGGGTGTGGGAAAGGTCTATTTGTATACAACAAATCCTGATATTGCCACTGGAGATGGTGTAGCAATGGCCTTTCGGGCAGGGGCAGAGGTGCAAAATATGGAGTTTGTACAGTTTCATCCAACATGTCTGTATCATCCAGAAGAAAAAAATTTCCTAATATCGGAAGCGGTAAGGGGTGAAGGTGGAATCCTCATTGGCAAAGATGGTGAGCCTTTTATGGAAAAATATGATCCACGCAAGGATCTAGCAACTAGGGATACAGTGGCGAGGGCGATTGATAAAGAAATGAAGGAGACTGGAGAGGATTGTGTTTATCTCGACATTACTGGTCGGGATCCTGAATTTATAAAGCAACGGTTTCCAACGATATTTGAAAGGTGTCTGTCACATGGCATTGATATAACCAGGCAACCTATACCTGTGGTACCAGCCGCGCATTATATGTGTGGTGGGGTGCGTACCGATCGTATGGGAAAAACTACCATACCGGGACTCATTGCCCTTGGGGAGACTGCATGTACAGGTTTGCATGGAGGGAATCGTCTCGCGAGTAATAGCCTTTTGGAGGCTGTCGTTTATGCTGACAAGGCTGCTGGATTCTGCAAGGCAATATGGAGCAATTTGAGAAAGACTGAATTACCGGTGGTTGATCGGTGGAAATGTGGCGATGCGAGGAATCTTAGTGAGGAAATTCTCATCAACCATAACTGGGATTCAATAAGAAGGCTGATGTGGAATTATGTGGGTATTGTAAGGTCAATGGAGCGACTTGCACTAGCGAAAAAACGCATGGATTTTATTTATGCGGAAATAGCGCAACACTATAAAGAGTATTATGTGACACCGAATATGATAGAATTACGTAATATAGCATTGAATTCATTATTAATAATTCAATCTGCTATACATAGAAAGGAGTCCCGTGGACTCCATTTTGTGATTGACTATCCAGACAAACTTCCATTTCCAAGTCAAACGATATTCAAGCGAAAAGGAAGTTCAATTAGCTGGGATATTGAAATAATTAAGGAGAGAAGCAATGAGTAGGAAGTATGTAATCTCAGTTATGTCAAAAGACAGACCGGGTATAATTGCAGATATAACCACTGTAATTTATGACCTTGGCGGAGATTTGGCCGATTTGAATCAATCAATACTTGGTGGTTATTTTACTATGATTCTTATGGCAGAGTTTGACGGTCCTGTTACGAGGAAGATTCTGTTAACTCGGTTTTCCGAGATACAGTCTGAAACTCCGGTTGCTGCACTGATAAAAGAGGTCAAAGAAGTTATGTACGGTAGCCATGGTAGACTGCCAGATGATACATTTGTGGTAACGGCTCAAGCGGATAACAGGAAAGGGCTTGTTAAGACTTTGGGTGATTTTTTTTATAGTAGGAATATCAATGTGTTAGATTTAGTTACGGCTATTGATAAAAACTGTTATACCATGATATTTCAGGTTGACTTGAGTCAGGTTGACTCAATGAAAAGTTTGCGAAGTGAGTTAACCTCACTAGGAGAACGTGAAGAGATGGAACTTGTGCTGCAGCATAATGACATCTATATGGCAACAAATGAGGTCGGTACCGCACTTGAAACAATAATAGGGGACTAGGAGAGTATGCTTCGCTCAGATCAAATAATGGCAACAGTAGAGATGGTCCAGAAAGAAAATCTTGATGTTCGAACGGTCACAATGGGAATTAATCTGCTGGACTGCAGATATGGATCAGTGAAAAAGACCTGTGAAATAGTAGAAGAAAAGATTGCAAGATTTGCGGGAGATTTTGTTGAAAAGTGTGATGAAGTGGCTGTGAAGTATGGAATACCTGTAATTAACAAACGAATATCTGTAACTCCTGCAGCGCTGGTAGGTGCAGGTTTTAGCAGCGATGATTTTGTGAAACTTGCAATAAGTCTGGATAGAGCAGCTGCACAGGCAGGTGTGGATATTCTTGGAGGATTTACAGCCCAGGTTGAAAAAGGAATCACGGTCACAGATAGGGCTTTCATAGAATCAATTCCCAAAGCCCTGGCGGGGACAAGCAGACTTTGCGCATCGATCAATGTTGGTTCCAGTCATAAAGGGATTAATATGGATGCTGTAGCTATGATAGGGAGGACTATTAAAGATCTTGCAGAGGAAACTGCGGATAGCGGCGGTTTTGGAGCAGCAAAATTTGTAGTTTTCTGTAACCAACCCGGTGATAACCCATTCATGGCAGGTGCAATCCATGGAATAGAGGAAGCAGAAGTGGTGCTGAATGTCGGTGTTTCAGGCCCCGGGGTTATTGCAAGATCATTGAAAAAGACCATAGCTAAAAGGGGAACGGATAATTTAAAGCTGGATGATATCGCAGAGGAAATTAAACAGATTACCTTCAGAGTAACACGATGTGGCGAGCTCATTGGGCGTCAGGTGTCAAAGATTTTGGGGGTGGAGTTCGGGGTGGTTGATCTTTCGCTTGCCCCAACCCCCAAAATAGGTGACTCGGTGGGAGAAATTCTCCAGATTTTAGGGGTTGATGATGTTGGAGCGCCTGGATCTACCGCCATTGTAGCTCTGTTGAATGATGCTGTGAAAAAAGGGGGAATATTTGCTTCAAAGGCAGTGGGGGGCTTGAGTGGTGCCTTTGTACCAGTTATGGAGGATGCTGTGTTGGCAGAGGCAGTGGGAAAGGGTGCCCTTACCATTGAAAAACTAGAAGCTCTAACCTGTGTCTGTTCGGTTGGGTTGGATATGGTGCCTATTCCAGGAGATGTTGATGCAGCGACAATTTCAGCAATTATTGCAGATGAAATGGCAATAGGGATGATCAACAACAAGACGACAGCGGCACGTTTAATACCGGTACCCGGGAAAAAGGCGGGAGAGGTTGTAAATTTTGGGGGGCTTTTTGGGAAAAGTCCAATAATGGAGGTGAGAAATGTGAATAAGTCTGGACGTTTTATTGCGTGGGGCGGACGTATTCCAGCTCCAATTCACTCTTTTAAGAATTAAGTGTTTTGAAACATAGTAATTTTTAAAAAAAAATTTAAGGATGCGCAACGAAACAGGGGAGGATTTTTACGAGTCCATCAAGGAAAGGTAATAAAAAAAAAGGCCCTTGAGTAGTTATACTCAGGGGCCTTGATCGTATGGCGTCCCCAGTCGGATTCGAACCGGCGTTGCTGGGATGAAAACCCAGTGTCCTGGACCTGACTAGACGATGGGGACGTATATACAAAAACTAAATATTTGGTGGGTCGTGTGCGACTCGAACGCACGACTCTCTGCTTAAAAGGCAGATACTCTACCGACTGAGTTAACGACCCATGGAGCAAGCCTTTATACAAAGTTGTTTTTCCCGTGTCAAGAAAAAAAGTTAAGGAAATATTATCATGGGAATGATAGAGTTGTCAAGCAGAGCTTTATCATAATATCACAGGTGCAGGCAAAGTGACCGGCTGGAGATTTGATGTGACCATGGTGATTGAATGGAGTATATTGATAACTCGTTAATTATCAGTAATTTCAACAGGGAAAATGAATGGGATTTATAAAAGGAACAGCCAGTTATGTCCGTTTCGCGGTCGAGGGAGAACTACCTGAAAATATATGGGATTTTATTGCTGACCGGGTGGTTGCATTTGCCTTTAAAGACATTGATGAAACCTACGATGAGGATTCACTGGGCTGGGTTTCTGTCAGTAATATGTTTGATACTGATTTTGACTACGCATCTTATGCATCAGGGAATTATGTGACACTTTCCATGCGTCTGGATGAACGAAAGGTGTCAGGGGCGATAGTGAAAAAATTTGTTCAGAAAGAGGAAGAGCGGATAAAAAAAGAGAAACAGATTCCCAAGATTCCGCGCAGCATGCGGGTAGAGATCAAAGAACGGGTCCAGAATGAGTTGATGCGAAAAGCGCTTCCCATGCCTTCAGTTTTTGACCTGTGCTGGAATCTTGAAAACTCGACACTTCTCTTTTTCTCGACAAATAAAAAGGCCCAGGCATTGCTTGAGGATCTATTCAAGGAGAGTTTTGGGATGACAATTATCCAGCAAATTCCATACCTCTGCGGCGAGCATATTCTTGAGGAAGAAGACGCTGATAAGTTAGTACGAATAACACCTGACATCTTCACGTAGGTTAAAATAGGGCAGAGAATAATGGATTTAGTTGATCTGATATCGGAAAAGAGATTTGTTGGCCAGGAATTCCTTACCTGGTTGTGGTGGAAGAGTGAGGAGCGGGGCGGGGTGGTAGCTCTTCCTGGTGAAGGGGATATCGTGGTTGTTTTTGAGAAACACATGCTGCTTGAATATGGTGAGGGGGACTCCAACGAAAGCTTGATATGTCGCGGACTGCAAACGGAACTGCAGGAGGCCAGAACAGGTTTGTTGATGGGGAAAAAACTTGAACAGGCGAGAATTCAGCTGGTATATAATGATTATGAGTGGAATTTCACAATGGCTGCGGCCCTGATGGAGTTTCGAAATGTGAAACTGCCCAAGACAGTGGGCGAATCAGGAAATAATGACAACCCGGAGGAACGTGAAGGAATGATTCTAGAGCGTATTTTCCTCTTCGAGGAACTCAACCGTATAGTACTTGAGCTTTTCCGGCTCTTTTTACAGATCAGAGTAGGTGCTGAGTGGCGTGAGGAGTTGCAAAAAATAAGAGAGTGGGTCAGTAGGGCGGAAAGGGCTTGATGGCATGTTGCGACATCAGCTAATACCCGAAGGGGAGGTGGGGGGGGTAAAAACATGATGGAGTCTAAAAACTCTTCATCTGCATCTTGTATTCCCTTTAGGAAGTGCCCTTGTGGTGCATTTGAAGTTTTTTGGAGTCTGCGCCTGCCTACTTAGCCATCTGGATTTTCAGAAGGCCTCCACAAATTCAGACAGTTTATAAAAATACAAATAATCCCATTATCAGTAATGAGATCAAGACGAGAGAATTATGGAGTTTGAAACTGTAATAGGGCTTGAAATTCATGCCCAGCTGAAGACAAAATCAAAAATATTTTGTGGGTGTTCAACCGAGTTTGGGGCACCCCCAAACACACATACTTGCCAGGTGTGTCTAGGGATGCCGGGAGTGTTGCCGGTTTTAAACAAAAAGGTGGTTGAGTACTCAATCAAAATGGGGCTGGCTACAGATTCCACCATCAACACCTATAATCAGTTTGCACGTAAAAACTATTTTTATCCAGATCTTCCAAAGGGGTATCAGACCTCTCAGTTTGACCTGCCCATAGTTGAGTTTGGTAAGGTGGAGATCGAGGTCAATGGTCGGAAAAAAAGCATTGGGATCACTCGCATGCACATGGAGGAGGATGCGGGAAAACTGATCCATGATGACCGGGAACCGAAATCCTATGTCGATTTAAACAGAACTGGAACCCCCCTGCTTGAAATAGTTTCAGAGCCGGATATGCGGTCCCCTGAGGAAGCCTATGCATATCTAAAGAAGCTTCATGCCATTCTGAGGTATCTTGATATCTGTGACGGTAATATGCAGGAGGGGAGTTTTCGCTGCGATGCCAACATCTCGCTCAGGCCTGTTGGCCAGAAAGAACTTGGTACTAGGAGTGAGCTCAAAAACATGAATTCATTTAAAAACGTCCAGGCGGCGTTGGAATATGAAGTGCGTCGTCAGCGTGATATTCTCCTTGACGGTGGAAAGGTTATCCAGCAGACTTTGCTCTGGGATGCTGACAGAAATCGAACTGAGTCCATGCGAGGTAAGGAGGAGGCCCACGATTACCGCTACTTTCCATGTCCCGACCTGGTTCCTATTGTTATTGATGAGGAGTGGATTGAGGTGATTAGAAAAACCCTCCCGGAGTTACCGGATGCCAGGAGGGATCGTTTTATTGAAGAGCATCATTTGCCGGAATATGATGCTATACTGCTGACGGGTTCACGTGAGCTGGCCGATTTTTTTGAGGCGGCTGTGGAGAGTGGCGGAAACCCCAAAAAGGTCTCCAACTGGATTATGACTGAGATGATGCGTGAATTGAAAGGGGCTGATATTTCAGAATGTCTGGTGAAACCTGAGCAACTCGGGGCACTGCTGAAAATGGTCGAAGATGGGATCATATCAGGGAAAATTGCCAAGACAGTATTTCTTGAAATGATGGAATCCGGACATGATCCAAAGCGAGTTGTGGAGGATAAAAATCTTGTTCAGGTATCGGATCAGGGGGAATTACTAACTATTGTGATGGAAATTATAGCAGATAACCCGGGCCAGGCAGAAGATTTTAAAAATGGAAAAACCAAATTGATGGGGTATTTTGTAGGGCAGCTCATGCAGAGGACGAAGGGAAAGGCAAACCCCAAGGTTGCCAATGAGTTGTTTGCAAAAGAACTGGCAGGGTAACAGACGGTCACGGGAGGCCAGTGGAAAAGAAAGCGTGGCAGAAAAAAGGGTTGGGACATAGACAACGCCTTCGGGATCGTTTTCTGGAGCGTGGACTGGGTGGTTTTTCAGATGCTGAAATCGTGGAGCTCCTGCTTTCCTTTGGAACTCCTCGAAGTGACTGTAAAGATCCGGCTCGAAAGGCTTTAACAGCCTTTGGCTGTCTTTCAGCCGTACTTGAGGAACCTCTATCCTCCCTTCGTAAAATTGATGGTATCGGGCCCAAAAATGCTTTTGCCATTCACTTTATCCAGGCTGTTGCCAGGCGCTATTTGAGGGACCGGCTTCAGGGAAAGCGCTACCTGCATTCTTCATCCGAGGTGAGTGATTATCTACTTCACAGTATGCGGGGCCTGAAAAAAGAGGTTTTTACTGTGATATATCTTGATTCTTCTCACGCCATAATCGATACGGAAACGGTGGCTGAAGGGACGATTAATGTCAATACTGTGTATCCGCGGGAGTTGGTAAAGGGAGCTCTACAAAAAAATGCGGCGGCAATGATTGTGGCACACAATCACCCCTCTGGCTCTCTGCAGCCTTCATCTCAGGATATGAAACTCACCAGGACCCTCTGCCTTCTCGGAAGACTGATGCAGATTCAGGTTCTTGATCATATAATTATTGGTGATGGTAGTTTTTCTTTTGCAGACAAGGGACTTATGACTGATATAAGCACCCGGTGCCAGCAAACTATGGAGACTCTGCAGCAGGAGGAATAGTTCCCGGGGAACCAGCTTGTACCAACTTCGAAGTCGGGACCAGAGTGTGCCTTGTCTTCTCATCCTTTATCCTCAGTTTCATAGTTAAATGGCCACATCTCTCTATATTCACATTCCTTTTTGTACACGTAAGTGCAACTATTGTTCTTTTAACTCCTATTCGGGGCGTGAGACACTCCAGGAACGATATGTTGATGCCTTGTGTGTTGAGATGGCTAGGTTGCGGCCAGGTAGGGATACGGGACGTCTAGAGACTGTGTTTCTGGGAGGAGGGACACCTACTCTGCTATCTCATGGTCAATTGAGTAAGCTTTTTAGGTCATTGGTGTTTCATTTTCAGTTGGCAGATGATGTCGAATTGAGTATCGAGAGTAATCCGGGGACGGTGGATATTGAAAAGCTGCACCGTTTGAAGGAGTTAGGGGTGAATCGCCTCTCTTTTGGTGTTCAGTCTTTCAATGATGGTGAGCTGAAAGGTCTCGGGCGTGTCCATTCGGCAAAAGAGGCACAGTTTGCCGTGGAGATTGCGCGGCGGGCAGGGTTTACTAATATCAGCCTTGATCTCATGTATGGCCTACCAGGGCAGACACCTGCGAGCTGGCGGGACAGTCTCGAAACGGCAGTCGCCCTGGGGGTAAACCATCTATCCCTGTATCAGCTCACAGTGGAGGAGAAAACACCGCTGGAGAGGATGCTGGCTGAGGGAACAAGAGTGTTGCCGGATGAGGAACTGTTTGCTGAGATGGATAGCATTACGGAGGATATCAGCGTACAGGCAGGGTTTGAGCAGTATGAGATATCAAATTATGCGAGAGAAGGCAGCTGCTGCCGGCATAATATCGTTTATTGGGAAAACGGTGAATATTACGGGGCTGGAGCTGGAGCGGTTTCTTTTCTTGAGAACAGGAGAAGTCGTAACGAAAATGACCCGCTAAGCTATTGCAATCTTATTGAAAACAGCAAAACAGTTATTATGGAGAGTGAAACGCTTACCAGGGATGCATCGTTCAGGGAAACTGTGATTATGGGACTCAGGATGCATCGCGGAGTGTCTGTTGCGTCGCTTGTAAAGCGTTATGGTATTGATCTTGAGCGTTATTATGGGGAAAGCCTCACCAGGATGATAAACGAAGATCTGCTTGTGCTGAAGGACCATATTCTTCAGCTGACAAAAAGGGGTAGGGTTTTTGCTAACCTGGTCATGTCGGAACTGGTGTGAAGTGGCTGCATCGGGTTCCCTGGAGAGCAGGTAAAAAGTTCCTGATTCAATAGCAGGGAAGAATTGTGATCTCACGATATTTCCCCTTGCCGAGACGCCAGCAGGAATAACTAAGTGCTCCCTTTGTTGGAAAAAAATAAAACTCGTAAAGTTCTGTACATCCACACATTGTTTCAATATAATTAGGCAGCAGTTGGTATATTCTTCTTCAGCGGGACAAATGACTAGATCTAAACCATTTTTTTTTAGATGTGTTGCTTTGCTACTCTTGGCCGCAGTTGGTGTGTTTATAGTTATTCACAGTAATGCTATCAGGCGTCAGGTGCAGAGAGACCTGGAGAAACAGGCTCAGGTGGTGGCTCCTTCTTTGTGGAATCTGAGCCCGGCACAGTCGCAAAAATACATCAGTGTTGTAGCCGATCAGTATCAATATCACTCCCTGATAGTGAGAGATGACACTGGAGAGATATTTTCAAGGGCCGATGGGGCTCCTCTATCTGCAATGGGCAGAGTTTTTGACTCTGTAGGCCTTTTTCCGGTGAGCAGTTTTTCCACAGATATTGTCTTTAACGGGAATTCCATTGGAAGCATTGAGGTGGAATGGTACGATACATCTCTTTATGTGTATTTTTATGTTCTTGTTATAACACTTCTTTTTGTCGTTATTCTTTATCTGTATAGTCGCCTGATCGGTATTAACCTGAAACTTGAAGAAACCGTTCGCCGCAGAACAGAAAAACTGCAGCACAGCGAAGCCAGGTTTAAGGCCATTTTGAACAATCATTACCAGCTCACCGGTCTCCTTGACCCGAATGGGGTTTTGCTATCAGCAAATCCTGCATCTCTTGCCATGATACGGGAGGAGGAAGATGATATTGTGGGGCTTTCTTTTTGCGAATGTCCCTGGTGGGCTAAAAACAAAAAACTGAAAGGAAAGATTAAAGCAGCAGTTCGGGAGGCTCAGAAGGGAAATTTTGTTCGTTTTGAGGTGGAATTTGCAGATGAAACCGGAACAATGCGTACCATTGATCTTTCCCTGAAGCCTGTAGTCAATGATTCCGGTAAACTTATCTATATTGTCCCTGAAGGTCGTGACATCACTGATCTTAAAAACTCACAACGGGAAACCTTAAAGGAAAAATTATTCATTGATGCAGTAATAAAGAGTTTTCCGGGGATATTTTTCATTTATGATGATGAGTTTCGGCTCATTCGCTGGAATAAAAATCACGAGATAGAGACCGGATACAGTGCCGAAGAACTGCAGGGCAAAAGTATTCTCAGTCATTTTACTGCAGAGGATCGCGAAAAGGTAAGAGGTGCGCTTCAATCCTATGATCCACTCAATCCTTCAATGACCCTTGAACTCACTCCTGTCAACAAAGATGGCAGCACAAGACCCTACCTTTATCATGGCACCATGGTCCACATAGAGGGACGTCCTTATGTGATCGGTACCGCTTTTGATATCAGTGAAAGAAAGGTGATGGAGGAGGAGTTGCAGCAGGCGCTGAAGATGGAAGCAATAGGTACCCTCGCCGGTGGCATAGCCCATGATTTCAACAATATCCTTGCCGCAATTCTTGGCTATACCGAACTGAGTAGAATGCTTGAGGCTGGAAAGAATCCCAAACTTGCAGGTTATCTTGCCAATATTAACAGCTCCACACTCAGGGCCAGGGATCTGGTTCAGCAGATTCTGACCTTCAGCAGGAAGGGGGAACAGGAGCGTGCTGTCCTTGAAGTATTGCCCCTGATCAAGGAAACCCTGAAAATGCTTCGCTCCATTATTCCTGCAAACATTATTATCAGGGAAAACCTGCAAAGTACAGATGCTGTGATCCTTGCCAACCCAACTCAGATACATCAGCTGCTTATGAATCTGTGTACAAACGGGTACCAGGCCATAGGGTCTGACAATGGAACCATCTGCATCAGTCTGAAAAGTGTTATGCATAACGTACCAGACAGTGCGGATGGGGAGGTTACACCCTGTCTTCACCTGCAGGTTGCAGATGATGGTTGTGGGATGGACAGCGTGACTCTGGAGAAAATTTTTGATCCTTACTTTACCACCAAGGGAGTGCAGAAGGGGACCGGGCTTGGTTTGTCCCTGGTGCATGGCATCATAGAATCGCATGGAGGGACGATAGCGGTGGAGAGCACTCCGGGCCAAGGAACAGTTTTTGACATCTATCTTCCCCTGGTTGACAGAACGGATGAGAAAAGGAGTCACCTGCAACAGCAGGCGACGGCAATCAGCAGTACCGAGTACCACCTGCTCTGTGTGGATGATGAAACAGCCATTCAGGATATATTTAAAGAGTATATCTCGGGGATGGGCTACAAAGTGACCTGTCTCAGTGATCCTGTTGCTGCACTGCATGAGCTGCAGCAGTATCCGGAAAAATTTGACTTACTGATAACAGATATGACCATGCCCCTGATGACCGGACGGCAGCTTGCAGAAAAAATACTTTCCCTGAATCCTGATTTTCCAATAATTATCTGTACCGGATTCAGTGTGGAAATTGACAGGGAGCAGGCATTGGCCATAGGAATCAGAGAATATATAGAAAAGCCTGTTGATTTCAACAAACTTTCACAGGCAATCGGTCGGGTGCTGGAAGAGAATGACAAACAAACGCTATAGTATTCTATTGTTTCTTTTATGGGCAGGGATCTCTTTTTTTCCTCAGGTTTGTATCGGGGGGGAGGGGAAGTTGCAAGTGACCTTTATTGCCATATCCACACCAGAGGAAAAATTCTGGGGAAGTATCATTTCCATGGCACAGGCGGCTGCTGATGATCTCGATATCGACCTTGAAATTCTGTATGCCGAGCGAAACCATATCGAAGCAGTGGAGCTTGCCCGGGAGGTGAGTAACCGTGTTGAAAAGCCTGATTATCTCATTGTTGTCGGTGAAAAGAGGATCGGAGGAAAATCACTGGCATTGGCTCAGAAGGCTGGTATTGATACCATGCTTTTTGGTGACCTCACAGAGGGAGAGAAACGACAGTTTGGCCGGCCTCGTCAACAGTTCAGTCACTGGATTGGCAGTCGGAGTGTGGATGATTTTTGCCTGGGGAGAGAAGCTGCACTTGCCATCATTAGCCGGGGATTTCGACAGGAAATGACTGATAATGAAGGATTTCTGAACTTAATTGCCTTAGCTGGGGTTGAGGCTACTGTATTTGGTGACAGACGGGTACGCGGGCTACTTGATGCGCTTCAGGATGACAGAAAGACCCGTCTTCTTCAGGTGGTTCCTACAGATCTTACAGAGGAGGATGGCTACCGGATCACCAAGGGGTTATATCATCGTTATGAGACGCGGTTTGGCAAGAAAATTGGAGCCATCTGGGCTGCCAACAGTCAACTGGCCCTTGGGAGTATCAGGGCGACAAGGGAGATGGGTTTGGCTGCTGGTGAGGATTTTGTTGTCTCTGGTATCGGCTGGGAGCCGGAGGCCCTTGAAGGTATTGCTGCTGGTGATCTGCTCACGGTGAACGGGGGCCATTTTGCCGATCTGGCCTGGATTCTGGTGATGCTCTACGACTATCATCATGGCATTGATTTTATAGATGATGACAGCAGTGGCGGCAGTTACTCTCTGAACCGGGAGAACCTGGATGCGTATCTACAGCTGTTTGGGTCCGGAGACTGGCAGCAGATCGATTTCACCCGTTTTTCCAAAGTACTCTCTCCTGAAATAAATGTTTATAACCTTAATTTTGATGGTATCATGGCGCAGTTTGCAGAGGGCTCCAAGATACTCTACTAATTCTCGGTTGTTTTATTTTTGTTTCTGTTCCCGGTTCCGGGGAATTACTCTTTTATGGTCACCCATTGACAATATGGTCACTTATGTGACAAAAACGAATATTAATGGAGGGTCGTGGTGTTGGCGTTGGGTGTTTCTTCTGTTGATGTCCAGGGTAATATATTGAATTTATAGTGTAAAAAAAATAATTATTCTGGCATGGTGTTCGCTATTCTCTTTTTGCACAGTCTTTATTACAGAGGAGAAGGAGCAGTGAATAGCAATGCGAAGCATTTAGCCAAGGTTATTGATACAACGCTGAGGGAGGGGGAACAGAGTCCCGGGCTGCATTTTGATGTCGAGCTAAAGAGAGAGATCCTGAAGGGGTTGGTTGAACTCGGTGTTGATGAGATCGAACTGGGGATAGCAGTAAGGGAAAACGGTTCTCTTAAAGAGCTTGCAGAATACGTTCACGCGGTGTATCCAGGGCAGAATTTTTCCCTGTGGTGTCGTTGTCTGCAGGAAGATATAGACTTTGGGACCTCTTTGAAACCGGATTGCCTGGCCCTGTCAATCCCTGCATCGGATCTTCATCTTCAGAAAAAGCTGGGCAGAGACAGAAAATGGGCTGTGGAACGGCTCAGGGAATCGGTATGCCGCACCTTGGAATCAGGGGTTTCCCGGGTGGCTGTCGGGTTGGAGGATGCAAGCCGTGCTGATCCTGATTTTATCCTGGAACTTGCCCATGCAGCCCGTGAATCTGGGGCTTTTCGGCTCCGTCTTGCTGATACGGTTGGAATTGCGACACCAGCGATGATTGGTGGGATGCTTGCAGGGGTGCAAGAGGTGGGGATTGAACTTGGAGTGCATTGTCACAATGATTTTGGAATGGCCACAGCTAACACCATCACAGCTTTTGAGAAGGGTGCGCTGTGGGGTGATGTCACTATCCTTGGTCTTGGTGAGCGAACCGGTAACAGTAGGTTGGAGGAGGTGCTTTCCTATCTGGTGCTGCAGAGAGGGAGCGAACGGTATGATCTCCAGGAGATGGTGCAGTTGTGCCGGAATCTTTCTCGAAAGTTGAAACGTGAGATCGTCCCTTGCCAGCCCATAATAGGAGAGGAAATTTTTTCCTGCGAAACCGGAATGCACCTCCAGGGGCTTCTGGCTGATCCCGCAACCTATGAACCTTTTAATCCGGAAAGGGTTGGTGCCAGGAGATCTCTTCTTATTGGAGCGCAGACGGGCCGACATGCTATTGCCTCTGTTTTTGATCGTCTGGGCCTGGTGCGACCGTCGGCACAAATGTTGAAGGAACTCACCAACCTGGTCCGGCGGGTGGCCAGGCAGCGGCAATCTTTTTTAAATGACCATGAAGTAGTGGCACTGTTCAGTTGCCATTTTACCAAGCAGTCCTGATTAATACCTGTTCATTGAAGGATTTTTCCGTAGCTCTTTGTTGATGCTAAGAGTTTTACCATTGAAATATCAACTATATGCGTCTCAGTGACATTTCCTGCGTGATGTTTACAGTAAAACTTTTCACGCTCATCTGGCCCTTGCGGAAACCTTTGTCTTTGCTGCCGAAATTGCAGATATTCTTCCACCCAGGAAGAGATAAGTCCTGAACCCTATGGAAACCGATATGAGCACGCTTCACCGGACAATATTTCTTTGAACAGCATCAGCAACTGGGTGCAAAACTTGTTGAATTTGGCGGTTGGGAAATGCCGATACAGTATCGGGACTGGATAATAGCAGAACATATGTTCATCCGGGAGTAAGCAGGCCTTTTCGATGTTTCTCACATGAGTAGGTTGGTGCTGAGGGGGCAGGGAAGTGTGACTTTTCTCCAGCATGTGTTGACCAATAATGCTGAGGCACTGTCTGTGGAGGAGATCCAGTATACTCTGACCCCCTCACTACTCTCTTAAGCTGTTGATGACAATTTTTCTACTGGGTCCGATTCCAGCCAGTGGCGAGGTGCAACTCTATCAATGGCTGGGAGGACTATGGCCTGAAAACGCTGCAACCAGTCCTCACTTCTTTTACCATCTTCCACTGCAACTATCTGGTCACTGAGAACTGCTGCTTCCTGTACATCATGGGTCACCAGGATGATGGGGATATTGAGCTGTTTTTTGATGTTCAGTATAGTCTGCTGCAGGGAGTGTCTGGTCTTGATGTCAAGCGCCGAAAAGGGCTCATCTAGAAGGAGCATCTCGGGTTCTGAGGCTAGTGCCTGAGCCAGTGCTGCCCGTTGTCGTTCGCCGCCTGAGACGTGGGCAGGTTTTTTAGAACTGAGGTGGCTGATCTCCATAAGTTCAAGCAGAGGAGTTACCAAGGAAGGATTTATGCAGCCAAAGGCCACATTTTTGTACACGCTCAGGTGCGGAAAGAGGCTGGCTTCCTGAAACACATATCCCAGCTTTCTGCTGCGCGGTTCCAGGTAGATATTTTTGCTGCTGTCAAGGAGGGTTTTTGATCCAAGCACAACTGTTCCAGAATCAGGCTTGTCGAGGCCGGCCAGGATACGGATGATGGTGGTTTTCCCTGATCCTGATGGTCCTGCAAGGGTCAGTAACTCTCCTGCCGGACATGAAAATGTCAGGTTAAGGTCGAAGTGGGCCAGTTTTTTGGTGATTATTGCATTAAGCAGCATGGTTTTTTCTCTCCAGAATATTTACAGCCAGCAGGATGAGATAAGAGACCAGCAGAAGGGCAATGGAGAGTTGCCAGGCTTCCTGATAGCGCATGGCTTCCACGTATTCAAAAACGGCAATGGAGGCGACTTTTGTTTCGCCGGGGATGGATCCTCCAATCATAAGAATTACCCCGAACTCTCCCATGGTGTGGGCAAAGCAGAGGATGGCGGCACTGGCAATTCCAGGCAGGGAGTTTGGCAACACCACTCTGAAAAAAGCAGAGAACCTGGAACAGCCAAGGACAGAGGCGGATTCCAGAAGACGCCGGTCAAGTTTGGCAAAGATGCTTTTTAAGGGCTGCACCGCGTAGGGAATACCATGAAGCATAGCTGCAATAACGATGCTGCCGAAAGTGAAAATGAGCGGACTGCCAAGGGAACTTTGATGAAGGCGTCCCACCACCCCTTCTGGACCCATAACCATAAGCAGAAAAAATCCAAAAACAGTGGGGGGGAGTACCAGTGGCAGACCCAGTAGGGATTCTACAAAGGTGATACCCCGCATTGGATAAAAGACAAGGATGTAAGCCAGAGGAGCCGCAACGAGAAGTAACAGCAGGGTGGTGATTCCGGCAAGCTGCAGAGAAAGGACAAGAGGTGTGTAGTCCATGACTAGAGATACCCGTGCCTGCGGATAATGTTTTGAGCCGGTTCTTCAGTGAGATAGGATTGAAAGTTTTGAGAGAGGTTCTGGTTTTTTGCATGTACGATAACACAGCCCCACTGCTCAATGGGGGGACTTTCAGGTATTGGCCAGTACTGGCCTTTTTGTCCTTCCTGAGAGAGGGCCTGTGACAGGGCAATGAACCCGAATTCTGCAGCACCGGATTGGGCAAAGAGAAAAGTCTGTCCCACGGATTGGCCATATACAAGATAGGGTTGCAGTTCTTTTAGCAGTTTCAATTGATGCAGGGTCTGTCTTGGAACTTTGCCGTACGGTGCAGTTTCCGGATTTGAAATTGCTATCTTTCCGACCTGTTCCGAAATGATATCCTGCCATGAACTGTCAGCAGAATGGTGATACCTGCTCCAGAGCACAACCTGTCCTGCACTATACTGAAAAGGGGGCTCGCACAATCCTTTGCCGTATAACAGGAAAGGACGCTCTTTGTCAGCTGAAAGGAAGATATCATAGGGGGCACCCTGAAGTATCTGGGCATAGAGTTTTCCCGACGAACCGAAGCTGAGGGTGGTTCTAACACCCTGTTCTTCTCTGTACATTTTGGCGAGTTCTTCAAGAGGACGTATGAAATTTGCAGCAGCAGCAATGAAGAGATTTTCTGCTGCAAGAGATGGAGCAGCGCAGAGAATTGCGACAAGCAGGGCAACAGCAAGAAAGGGTGATGATTTCACAGCTTGTTTTGAAGCCATTTACTACTCTCCTCATCAAGAAATTGTTCCATTTTTTTCTGGACCTTCCAGAACAGCTGCAGCAGCCTGATTCCAGTTTCGCTGAGTATTGCTCCCCCTCCCTGGTTGCCGCCCCGCCTGGTAATAACCACGGCTGTTCCAGTTTGGCGGTTCATGGATTTCACAAGGTTCCAGGCATGTTTGTAGGACATCTTCATCTCTGTGGATGCCTTACTTATGGAGCCATGGAGCTGGATCTTTTCAAGAAGGACAGCACGCCCGTAGCCGACAAGTGTTCCTTCCTCACCTTCAAGCCAGATCCGGCCATGCCAGCCGGGCTTGGGTTTTAATTGTTTCTTTTTATGTCCCATACTCGTTGTGTACAGTAAAGCATATTGCCTGTAAAGTTTAATGAGGTATTGGTTTACTGCTCAAGCGCAAAACGTGGCTTTTCCAGGTTGAACTTCTTTATCCGATAGCCAATCTGGCGCTGCGTCAGGCCGAGTTCCCTGGCTGCCCGGGCCTGGACCCAGCCGTTACGCCTGAGAGATGCCTCGATTTCCTTTCGTTCAATATCCTGCAGGGATCCATGGCCTACAACAGGAGCTTGTTCCGACGCCACAGCTGTGTCCACTGGAGTGGCATGTCTAGGATTAAAGGTCATGTGTTCTTTGAGATCAGCAGGTAGAATAATGGCATCGTCGGCCAGGATTACAATGCGTTCAATGAGATTCTGCAATTCACGAACATTACCGGGCCAGTCATAGCTCACTAAAAAGTCCAGTGCTGTGGCACTGAGCAAAATATTCTTGTCATTTCTGGTATTGCTTGAGAGCAGAAAGTGCTCGATAAGCAGAGGGATATCATCACGTCTGTGCCTGAGAGCTGGCAGGTTCAGGGGAAGGACGTTTAAACGGTAGAAGAGGTCGCTGCGAAACAGCCCCTGATCCACATTGCCCTGCAGATTGACATTGGTTGCGGCAATGATTCTTACGTCAACGCTGATGGTGCGGGTGCCACCGATGCGTTCAAATTGTTTTTCCTGAAGAACTCGCAGCAATTTTGACTGGAGCAGAAGGGGGAGTTCCCCTATCTCATCCAGGAAGATTGTTCCGCCGTCTGCCAGTTCAAATCTGCCGGGTTTTGAGGTTGTGGCCCCGGTAAAAGCACCTTTGTCATGGCCAAAAAGTTCACTTTCGAGGAGATTTTCAGGGAGCGCTGCGCAGTTAACCTTGATAAAGGGTTTATCATTGCGACCGCTTGCCTCGTGGATGGCGCGGGCGGCGAGTTCCTTGCCGGTCCCTGATTCTCCAAGAAGGAGAACCGTTGCCTGACTGGGTGCCACTTTTTCTATGGTCCAGTAAACCTCCTGCATGGGTTCGGAGTTGCCAATGATATAGTGGCGGTTAAAGCGGCTGTGCAGCTCGGCCTTGAGTGATTTGTTTTCCGCCATGATCCGTTCTTCCTGCCTGGCGATGGCATGGTGTAGCACCAGAAATTGACCTATGAGGGTGGCCAGGATCTCAAGGAAGCTCATATCCTCTTCAAAGGAAATCTCAGGGCCAAAGAGGCGGTCAACGGTGAGTACACCCACCGGACTCTCCTCAACTTTCACAGGAACTCCGAGGAATGAGTGTTCTTCTTTTCTGATCCGGTTCCTTGCCCCTGTTCTGTTTAAAAAGAGGGGGTCGCTGTGAATGTCCGGTACTATACATGCTGATCCGGATTGAAAGATCTGACCGCAGATTCCTTCTGACATCCCATATATTCCACGCTGTTCCTCTTCCACACTGAGACCATAGGATGCTTTGATCGAGAGGCGTTTTCGAATGGGATCGTGTAGCACCAGGGTGGCCCTCTCCATCTGTAGTGTATCATGAAGTACCTGTAGTACTCTGCTCAAGGTGGTGTCGAGGTGGACTGCACGCCCTATCAGTTTACACACCTCTGAGAGTGCTTTAATTTTGAGTGTTTCCACATGGTGACGGGGGGGGGATGAAGGGCTGCTATGTATATCTGACATCATTTTCAGTCTCCTGGTTTTCGTCTTATCTTCAACAACGCACTAAGCATAAATGGTGCCATTGTTGTAATTGGCTGAAAATATGGACAAATGGTTGGTGGTGGCCCCAGGTGCCCCATCAGTTTGTTACAAAAATGTGGTCTTGTTGGGAGTGAAATGTACTTTTTTGTATCTTATTCTACATATTGGATCTCAGGGAAATCCTTGTATCTGTGAGAATTGTTATTGGTGCGGTGTCACGTACTACCTTTTTGTTCCATTCATTCCATAATGTCCTGTTTAACACCAAAGGAGTTCGGATGAAGGTTAGTCTGAAAATGGCTTTTGTGTCTGTATGTTCCTGTAATATCGATTCGATGTCCATTTTTTAGGAAATGGCATGTTAATTGATAAAGGGAGTGTGACAAACGGCAACTGAATCTCTCTTGGAAAAGAGAATGTTTATATAAATCTGGCAGCACAAGAGGATATGCTGCCGCAGATCCTGGAAGGAGAAAAACATGAGAAAAGTAGCTATCTATGGAAAAGGCGGTATCGGAAAATCTACCACAACACAAAATACTGTGGCTGGGCTTGTTGAGCTTGGTCGGAAAGTGATGGTTGTTGGATGTGACCCCAAGGCGGATTCAACACGTTTGCTTCTAGGTGGTATGGCACAGAAATCTGTTCTTGATACCCTGCGTGAGGAAGGTGAAGACGTCGAACTTGAGGATATCAGAAAGGAGGGATATGGAGGTACTTGGTGTGTTGAATCCGGTGGCCCTGAACCGGGAGTCGGTTGCGCTGGTAGGGGAATCATAACATCCATTAACATGCTGGAATCCCTAGGTGCATATGAGGAAAGTGAAGGGCTTGATTATGCATTTTACGATGTACTTGGCGATGTTGTCTGTGGTGGGTTTGCCATGCCCATTCGTGATGGAAAGGCAGAAGAGATTTATATTGTTGTCTCAGGAGAGATGATGGCCATGTACGCAGCCAATAATATTTGTAAGGGAATTGTTAAATTTGCCCAGTCGGGTTCTGTTCGTCTTGGCGGATTGATCTGTAACTCTCGTGCAGTTGACAATGAAGCTGAGATGATAGAAAAACTTGCCGAGATGATTGGAACGCAGATGATCTATTTTGTGCCGCGCGACAACGATGTTCAGAGGGCAGAAATAAACAGAAAAACGGTTCTTGAATGGAATCCTGAGGTTCCACAGGCAGATGCCTATCGCGGACTTGCAAAGGCCATTGATGAAAATGAGACCTTTGTTATTCCAAAGCCCCTTGAGATTGAAGATCTTGAAAAACTGCTCATGGATTATGGCCTGATGGAAGCTGCCTGACGGGAAACACCATAAAGTAAATACTATGGCCCATTTCAAAAACAATGAAAAAAGTGGCAGCCGGGCTGACCACAACGCTGGAGATACAATTATGATGCTTATGATTCGTTCAATTATTCGTCCCGAGAAGGCTGATGCTGTTATGACAGCTCTCATGGATGCAGGATTTCCTGCTGTAACCAAATACGCTGTTGCCGGGCGCGGTAAACAGCGTGGTATCAAAATAGGGGATATTACCTACGATGAGCTTCCCAAAGTGATGCTGATGAGTGTTGTGGACGCTGGAGATAAAGAATTTATTATCGATACCATCATGGATGCTGCCCGGTCTCCTGGTAAGGGAGCTTTTGGTGACGGAAAGATATTTGTCACAGAAGTGGAGGAATCCTACACCATTAGCTCAGGTATCAAAGAGACCGGGAAAAATATTGAGGAGGCTGCTGCATGAAAGAGGTCATTGCCGTTGTGCGAATAAATATGATGAACCAGACCAAGCAGGCACTTTCGGACTGCGGTGTTGATGCCTTTTTTGCCCATGAAGCTCATGGGCGTGGAAAGGGATTTGTAAATCCCCAGGTTCTTGAAGGTGTCGAACAGGGTTACGAAGAAGCGGCTTCCGTCCTGGGCGAGAAAGGGAAGCTATATCCAAAGCGTTTACTCACTGCGGTGGTTGATGACAGTATGGTCAAGTGTGTGGTGGATACCATTATCAGCACTAACCAGACAGGAATGCCGGGAGACGGGAAAATCTTTGTTATGCCAGTGTTCGATGCGGTTAGAGTGAGAACAGGAGAAACAGGCGAAGAGGCCATTAAGTAATCCTCAACTATCAAAAAAGTAAAAAGGGAATCATCCAGACTATAAGGAGTATGGAAATGGCAACATCGACTGCGTCAAAAAAGGTGCAATGGACGCCCACTGATGTCAAAGCGGAATTATTGAAAAAGTATCCGCCCAAGGTGGCTCGTAAACGTGCTAAACAAATAATGATAAACGAAACTTCTGATGGAGAGATCTCTCCTCAGATAACAGCAAATGTTCGTACTATTCCTGGTATTATAACCATGCGTGGCTGTACCTATGCAGGTTGTAAGGGCGTTCTCATGGGGCCCACCAGAGATATTGTCAATCTGGTGCATGGGCCAATTGGTTGTGGTTTTTATGCCTGGCTTACCAGACGTAACCAGACTGATGCCGGAGCTGATGGGGAAAACTATATACCATATTGTGTATCAACGGATATGCAGGAGCAGGACATTATTTTTGGTGGAGAGAAGAAGCTGGCTTTGGCCATACAGGAAATTTATGACATTATGCACCCGAAAGCCATTGCAGTGTTCTCAACCTGCCCTGTTGGTTTGATAGGGGATGATGTTCATGCCGTGGCCAAAAGCATGACGGCAAAACTGGGTGACTGCAATGTGTTTGCTTTTTCCTGTGAAGGGTACAAGGGCGTAAGCCAGTCGGCTGGTCATCATATCGCCAATAACCAGGTATACAGGCATGTCATTGGCGAAAATGATGAGCCGGTGAAAGGTGAGTACAAGGTAAATCTTCTCGGTGAATACAATATTGGTGGTGATGCGTTTGAAATTGACAGGATTCTGGAAAAATGTGGGATAACACTTACCCTGACTTTTTCTGGAAATGCAACCTATGATCAGTTTGCCACTGCACATCAGGCAGATTTGAGCATGGTCATGTGTCATCGTTCTGTCAATTATATTGCAGATATGCTGGAAACAAGTTTCGGAATCCCATGGATAAAAGTGAATTTTATCGGAGCGAATTCCACTGCCAAATCTTTGAGAAAAATTGCAGCTTATTTTGAAGATCAGAAACTGATTGATCGTGTGGAAGAAGTTATCCGGGAAGAGATGCTTGATGTTGAGGTTGCTGCCAGAGAAGTACGAAGTAGGACAGAAGGGAAGACGGCTATGTTGTTTGTTGGCGGTTCCAGGGCGCACCATTATATAGAGCTTTTCAATGAGCTTGGGATGAAGATCCTTTCCTCAGGATACGAATTTGGACACCGTGACGATTATGAAGGTCGACAGGTTCTTCCAAACCTGAAAGTAGATGCTGACAGCAGGAACATAGAAGAAATTGAAGTTCAGCCTGATGAAAAAAGATACAAGCCACGCAAGAGTGAGGAACAGATGGCAGCTCTTGAAAAATCCGGAATGAAATTCAAGGAATATGAAGGGCTTGCTCCGGACATGGATGAAAACACTTTGATTATCGATGACTTGAATCAGTATGAAGCGGAAAAACTTGTAGAACTGCTGAAACCTGACCTTTTTTGTGCGGGAATTAAGGAGAAGTTTTCCATTATGAAAATGGGTGTTCCCATGAAGATGCTCCACAATTATGACTCTGGTGGTCCATATGCAGGATTTAAGGGAGCAGCAAACTTCTACTACGAGATCGACAGATTGCTGAGTTCAAATGTCCGGGAGTTTTTGAAAGCTCCATGGCAGGAGAACCCTGAACTGACCGGCGCGTATGTCTGGGAGTAAAGGAATCCTGGAAAGAGCTTGATCAAGATTGAAAAAAGAAACCAGGATAACAGTTTATAAAAACGTACTAAGAGGTATGTGCCAATGTTACTACGTCATACACCAAAAGAAATTGGGGAGAGAAAAGCAGTAAATATCAACCCCGCCAAGACTTGTCAACCCGTGGGAGCCATGTATGCGGCTCTCGGTATTCACGGTTGCCTTCCCCATTCGCATGGGTCTCAAGGATGCTGCTCGTATCATCGTTCAGCTCTTACCCGTCATTATAAAGAACCAATTTCGGCTTCAACTTCTTCTTTTACAGAAGGGGCATCGGTTTTTGGCGGTCAGGCCAATCTTCTACAGGGAATAAATAATATTTTCTCTGTTTATGAGCCTGACGTCATAGCCATCCATACCACCTGTCTTTCTGAGACCATTGGTGATGATCTGCCTCAGATCAGAAAGAAGGCAGAGCAGGAGGGGAAAATTCCCGAAGGGAAATATGTGATAGGAGCCTCAACACCAAGTTATCAGGGGTCTCATGTCACCGGGTTTTCCAATATGGTCAAGGCCATGGTGGATTTTTCCGAGAAGACAGAGACAAAAAACGGAAAGATCAATATCATTCCCGGTTGGGTTGAGCCTTCTGATATGGAAGAAATCAAACGCATGGCAAAACTTACCGGCGTGGACACAATTATGTTTCCAGATACTTCCGGTGTGCTCAATGGCCCTATGACAGGAGAATACAAGATGTTCCCGGATGGGGGAACCACCATAGAAGAGTTGAAGTCCACAGGTGATTCCACGGGAACTCTTGCGCTTGGTGATTGGTGCTCGGCAGACGCAGCTCGGACACTTGACAAAAAGTGTAAAGTTCCATGCAAGGTGCTGGATATCCCTTTTGGTTTGAAAGCCACTGATCGTTTTGTTGATGCGATGCGGACTGTGGCGGGGGTTTCAGTCTCCGATGAGCTGGTTTATGAGCGTGGACAGCTCGTGGATATGTTAACTGATATGCACCAGTGGACATACAAGAAAAAAGTGGCCATAGCAGGTGATCCGGATCATGTGATTGCCATGGTGGAGTTTCTTTTAACGTTGGGAATGCAACCTGTACACATTGTGACAGGAACGCCCGGCAAAAAATTTGAAAAACGGATTGAAGAACTGACAAAAGACAAGGGTTTTGAAGTGAATGTGAAAGCTAAGGGGGATCTCTTCCTTCTCCATCAGTGGATAAAGAATGAGCCGGTGGATCTTCTTATTTGTAATACCTATGGAAAATACATCGCAAGAGATGAAGATGTTCCTCTGTTGCGTTGGGGATTCCCAATTCTTGATCGTCAGGGGCATCAGTATTTTCCAACCGTTGGCTATAAGGGTGGGCTTCGTTTGCTGGAGAAGATTCTTGGCCTTCTTCTTGACCGGAAGGATCGGGATTCACCGGAAACAAAATTTGAACTTGTTCTGTAGGAGGAGCAGCAATGTATGACGGAGCATATCAGCACCATGTGAATTTGCATGTAAGGCTTCCTGTTGCTGCAAGATCAAACCATCGCTTGACAGGAGACAGCTCTGAAAAGTTTGACCCTTCTTATGCAATGTTGCCGGAAGAGGCGGCAGCTTGGGTTAGGGCTCTGCTGGAAGGGAGAAAGAAAATTCAGTCAATCGAACTGGCAGGGCCTGGAGATGTTTTCACATCAGCAAATGTTACTCTTGAATGCCTTGAGTTGTTGCAGTCGGATATTCAGGGAACTGAATGTTCGCTGACCTGTCTCGGGACGGGAGTCGCTGAGGTGGCTCCCGATCTTGCCCGTCTTGGCGTGAAAACAGTGACTTTGCTGGTGAATACAGTGGATGTTGCAACTGTACGTAAGCTGTATGACTGGATTCGCCCGGCTAAAAAGACAGTACCCATGGACCAGGCGGCTGGGATGCTGATAGAATATCAGGCTGAAGCTGTTAAGGCGTTGACGGCGGTAGGTATCAAAGTTGTGATACGAACAACAGTGTTTGCAGGAGTAAACGATGGAGAGCTGGCTGAGATCGCCGAAAGAATGGCTGAGTTTGGTGCAAGCGCTCTGGAGCTTGAGGGAGGAGAGGGGGTTGATCTTAAAAAACATGTTAAAGAACTGGCAGGGGTTCTCTCAGTAACTCTTTATGAAGCACCCTCAGAACTGACACCTCCCGGTAGCCCTCAGACCTGCAAAGAAATCAGTTTGCCGGCAGCAACCAGTGAACGTCCCAATGTAGCGGTGGTTAGTACCAATGGTATGGAGGTTGACGTGCATCTCGGCCTGGCATTGCAGGTACTTATTTATGGGCCCAGGGAGGATGGACTGCCGTGTCTCCTGATGACAAGAAAAACACCGGGTGCAGGTGGTGGAAAGGAAAGATGGAAGGCATTTGCCAAAGATTGTCTCTATGACTGCTTCGCCCTGTTGGCAACACACGCAGGAGATGCCCCCCGCAAAGAGTTTGCGCAACAGGGAATCAGAGTGATTTTGACAGAAGACAACGTTGAAGGTCTGGTTGATGTCCTTTTTGGCGGTGTAAAAAAGAAGAAATGTGGAATGTAAATCCTGCAATTGGCAAATTCGGCGTTTACGCTAACCAGCCGGAGATGCGAGATGCAATGGCGTTGACGTATTTGCATACTTCAATCCATTGATAACGAGGCAGATTTGGTAAAATTGCTAATCCCACAGGGCAAAGAAAATGAAGAAATCTATACTTGCTGAAAAAGTGCATGACAGGCCTTAATAGATGGTTAGCAACATATCTATAAACAGGAAATACATTTTTTCGTTTTGTTAAGTACAGGATTGACTTGAAAAATAGAGGAGATTTGAGTAATGGCTTTACCAGAAAGAATGATACTTGTATGCCAGTCTTTTCGCATACTTGGAGGTAAGAAAGGAATTTGTCACAAGGAAACTGACGGGTTTCTGCAGTATATAGAAGAGGAGGTACTGGATCGTGGGCTGGATTGCCTGGTCAGCGCCACTACCTGCTTGAAGCTCTGTGATAACGGGCCTATCATGGTTATCCAGCCTGAAAACTGGTGGTTTAAAGGTGTGAACAGTGAAGAGATCATTGATGCGATTCTTGATGGCTTGGAAGATGGTGTGCCTGTTGCTGAGTATCATTTAATATAACCCTTAAAGCAGGTCGAGAACTTGGTGGTGAACATTGCCCTGAGAGTGGTTCCAGGGCAATGTGATATTTCATGAAAAAAAAGAGAGATCTTCGTGTTCGCAAGGCAAAACCTTCAGATTTGAACTCCATGCTGGGTCTATTGAGCCTTCTTTTCTCCATCGAAAAAGATTTCTTCTTTAACGAGGCAAGGCAGTGTCGGGGGCTTGTGCAAATGCTTGAGTATCAGATGGCAGAAGTTCTGGTGGCCGAATCCAGGAATCGGGTGATAGGGATGTGTACCGGGCAGCTGGTGATTTCAACAGCCGAAGGTGGCTATTCTCTGCTGGTGGAGGATTTGGTTGTGGAACCATCCAGTCGTGGACAGAGGGTTGGCAGAATCCTTCTTGATAAACTTGAAAGGTGGGCAGTGGGGAAAGGTGCCACTCGCCTCCAACTTCTTGCGGATAAATCAAACAAGAAAGGGCTAGGTTTTTACACAAAGAATGGCTGGCAGCGAACAAATCTGATTTGTTTACTTAAAAAACCTGAAGTGAAGGACAATGATTTTTAACGATTCATTCGGCGGGACAAATGGAAAACAATAGCTTATCAACACTGGTTGGATTTGGGGACATAAAGAAAAAACCAGATGCCATTGATGACTGGGAGATTTTCCTCAGCGATGGTGATGCTTTTCTGCGAACAGCAGTAGGTGCTCATAAAAAAGGAAGGAAGGTTTTCAGCCCTGAAATTCTCTATAATATTGTTGCAATGGCCATTGAGAAATTTGTAATGGCGGCACTTATGCAACGGGGAGAACTTCCCTGGAATCACACCATGGGGGATCTGGTGGCGGCCATGGATGAGGTTTTCCCGGATGAAATATCCAGTATAAAAGAGGGACTTCTCGATCTTGACCGGTATCAGGAAATCTGTGATGTGGATGCCTTCAATATAACACCACCCGATGAGGATGAGATACCAAACATGTTGGATCTTGCTGTGCAAATGCAGGCGCTGGTACGTAAAACCACAGGGGAGACATGTCAATGACAAAACGATCGTTGGGGGTGATAAAGGAAATCCTTGAATCCGCCGGGATGGGTTTCAACTACGCTTATGAAGACCTGGTTTTCCTGGATCATAGTGGTTTTCTGTTGCAGTTTGCAGAGAAGAAAGGCGAGGTGTTGATTCACGTTAATGTTGAGGCAGAACAGGATGCACTGGCACTTGATATTGCGCTTCTTCAGGAAAGGGCTTCGGAGCAAAATATGGTCTTTCTGCACGGGCAACAGTACAAATTGAGAGAAGCCGATGGAGAAAATGTTACGCTGGAATTTTTGTAAACGTTTACAAAAAACAAAACAAACCAAAAGAAAGTGAGGAGAGGAGAATACAATGGCAAGAGAAGATGTGGAGAGATTGTTGATTGCAGGGGGAGAAGACAAGCATATCCGAGCAAAGTATGATGCACCCGCCACCATGGATAAATTTGTGGAAATGGCTACCGCTGATGGTTATGTGTTCACCCTTGAAGAGCTTGGTGCCGTGCTGAAAGATTCCGGGGATGTTTTTGAAAAAAATGGAAATCCCCCTAAACGCTCCATCTGGTGGGCGTAAAAGAGGCGGTCGGTGTGGGGCTGAGAATTACCGTCCCATGCCATTTCCATGCTGGTGTCAAGGGGGACGGTTGCAGGAGGAGTGGCTTAGCTGATCAAATTCTGCTATGGTGACTGGCAGTGAAATGATGAATCGCAGTCATGCAGTTCTGAAACAAAAAGCCACCAGCAGTCTGAGCCATGCCCCAAACAGTCATCACCATTCAAAAGAGAAGGATATACATCACTTTTGCCTGTGGATTCCTGGTCCTGGCTGTTTTTCTTGGATATCACCACACCTTGCACAGCCCTTTCCTTCTCGATGATGGGCCAAATATTGTTCAGAACCCTTATATTCAGATCAACGATCTGAGCCTTGATTCTCTGAAAAAAGTGTTTTCACCTGAACAGCCCTCAGCCAGGCGTCCGGTTGCCAGTCTGAGCTTTGCCTTGAATTACCTTTACTCCGGCTATGATCCAGCGGGATTTCATATCGTCAATATTTTCATTCATATCCTGACGGCCTTCACTGTTTTTCAGCTTTTTTTGTTTTATTTTACTCAGACGACCCGGACTGAAACTGATGCCATGGGACTTGCGTTTGTTGCTGCACTTTTGTGGGCAGTAAACCCACTGCAGACCAGTGCTGTCACCTACATTGTTCAGCGCATGACCATACTCAGTACCCTGTTTTTTCTGGTAGCACTTCTGGCCTATATCAGGGCGAGAGAGATACAGCTTTCAGCATATGGGGGGGCAGACAGGAACCTCAAGGCTCCAGTCCTGCTTGTAGCTGCCGCTTGTCTCTGGTTTCTTGCCATGAAAACAAAAGAAATCGCCGCAATCATGCCCCTTATCCTTCTACTGCATGAGTTCTTTTTCTTCAAATCCTTCTCAAAAAAATCAGTCGGAAAATATCAGTATATCCTCTACAGTGCTGGGTTTATACTTCTATTATTGTTGTATCAGGTGGTCTCTGATCCGGCTTTCTGGTTGAACTTTGTTAAGAGTTATGAAATGCGGGATTTCACACTTGGGGAACGACTGCTGACAGAGGCAAGGGTGGTGCTGCACTATATGGGGCTCTTTATTCTGCCGCTACCTTCACGGATGACAGTTTATTATGATTTTCCGGTCTCAACGTCATTACTGACTCCCGTGACCACCCTGCTCAGCTTTATTGCACTGGCGGGTATGAGCCTCTTTTCAATGGTGGCGACCAAAAAATATCCCCTGCTCAGTTTTGGACTGTTTTGGACCTTGCTTGCTCTGATTATTGAATCAACGGTGCTACCTCTGGAACTGGTTTTCGAGCATCGATTCTATCTGCCGTCTGTCGGTTTCTCACTGGCAATAGTTGCTGGTAGCTGGGGATTGTTTACTCGTTGGACCGGAAAGGTGAGGTCCTTTGCTCTTATCTGGGTGCTGCTCTGTTCTGTTCTGTTGATTCTTACATACAGCAGAAATCGGGACTGGCGCAACGAGCTTTCCATCAGTCTGGATGCCGTTGAAAAAACCCCCCATCTGCAAAGGGCTTTAAATAATCTAGCCGGGGCATATATACGCAGCGGAGATTTTGAGAAGGGAAGGGATACTCTGGAACAGGCGCTGCAATATGATCCTGACAGTGTGGTTGTTCTGGCAAATCTCTTTATGCACGCTGTGGATCAGAAACAGGGCAACCAAGTAGAGTATTATCTGCAAAGAGTGAAGGTGGCGATCAGCGAAGGTCATTTTACCTGTAAGCAGAGTAGTAATGTTCTTATGGCTGCAGAAGTTCTTGTGCAGAGTGGTCGTTTCAGCGATGCAATTTACCTGCTTGAGTCACTCCGCCCATGCAGAACAAAAAATGCGATCTACTTTGATAACCTGGGTATCTGTTATAGCAAAACAGAAAATCATTTAAAGGCGATAGAAAATTACCAGAAAGCTTTACAGCTTGATCCTGACAATCCTTACACTTTATTCAGTCTCAGCAAGTCATATCTTTTGAACCATGACCGGCAAAACAGTATACTGATTTTACAAAGATTACAGGGGAGGGATATCCCCGGTGACCTGCAGCCCCACCTGAAAAAACTCAGACATTTTCTTCAGAGGGACAACTAACTTGCCCGTCAACTGAGTTGCTTCCGCGCACTGTCGAGAAACGCTCCAGGAAGTAAAGAGCCTCAAACTGTGTAACCTGATTATTATCGAGAAACTCTGTCCCAGAAAAGTCGGAACTGTGCCGTGTTACATATATGCAGCGCCATAAACTAGTCCATGTCGAAGCCGCTGTGCAGGAACTCTGTATAATGGAGATGAGTGCTCTTCTTTCCACGGATTCAAGCTGTTAGCAGTATTTCCGATTCTGTTCCGGGAATTAAACAGGATCAAAGATGTCTCAATAGAGTCCTAAGTGCTAAAGAAATAAAGGAAATTCTTTTACCTTGGGGATGCTTTTTTTTTAAATCTCACTTGACAGAGAGTGTCATGTTGTGGCAGCATTAAAATGCTATTGGAACTTGCTCCCGATAGGAAGTGCTTACTGTCTGGCAAGGGTTCTTATTTGTAATCAATTGAAAATAATTGTTTTAAATAGTTTTACCAGTGGCCGTGATGGCTTTTTCTGCCAGCAACAGTCTGTCTTGTAAATTGGTGGGGGCAGGCTGTTTGTTTAAAACTGTTTCAAGAGGAGGAACAATGCCTATCTTAAGTTATCTGGTGTTGCCCCAGGATGGAGCTATGGATCAGTTATGTTCTGATCTATCCAGTATGGAATATTGTGAAATAATACCTGCGGATAATCAGGAGGTTGTGGTTCTGGTAACTGACACCCCTGACGATAAAGTTGAAGAAACTCTTCAGGAAACGTTGAAAAACTTACCTTCGTTACAATCATTCAGCATGACCTATGGTCATAATGCCGTATAACAAACAGGGAGAAAAAGAGGATAATATGAAGCTAAACAGAAGATCATTCATTAAGTCTGCGGCTGCGGGCAGTGCCATTGCAGCGGCTGGGTCAATTTTCCCTGGAATCAGCTTTGCCAACTGGAAAGAACAGACAGGTTCTGCAGGACAGATTACCTGGAAAAAGGCACCATGCCGTTTTTGTGGAACCGGTTGCGGGGTCCTTGTAGGGGTATCCGGAGATCGTGCTGTGGCAGTTAAGGGCGACCCAAACTGCAGTGTCAACAAGGGATTGTGCTGCGTGAAAGGCTTTCACGTGGTACAGGCTCTGTATGGTAAGGACAGGCTTCGCACAGCGAAGGTCAGAAGGGGGGGCAAGATGGTGGAAGTACCCGTATCTGAAGCCCTGGATATCATTGCCGCCAAGATGAAACAGACCATCAAGGAGACAGGTAAGGACTCTGTTGCCATGTATGGTTCCGGTCAGTGGACTATTCCGGATGGTTATGTTGCCTCCAAACTGTTCAAAGGCTGCATTGGAACAAATAATGTTGAGGCCAATGCCAGGCTCTGTATGGCCAGTGCTGTTACAGGATTCCTGACCTCTTTTGGTACCGATGAGCCCATGGGTTGCTATGAGGATATCGAGCATGCTGATGTCTTTGTGACCTGGGGAAATAATATGGCTGAGATGCATCCGGTGCTTTTCTCCCGTATGCTGGCTTCTAGGAAACGTCGTGGAAATGTCGAAATCATAGATCTTGCCACCCGTTCGACCCGCTCCAGTCAGGCATCTGACAAATCTATCCTCTTTAAGCCAAATACTGATCTAGCTGTAGCCAACGCCATCTGTTACGAGATTATTCGTAACGACTGGGTTAACTGGGACTTTGTCAAGAAGCACACAACCTTCCATAAGGGCAAAACCAATATAGGTTATGGCACCGAAGATCATTTCAAATTTAAAGATGCCCCCGAGGATATCAGCTTCGAAGAGTATAAAGAGTTCCTCAGTGATTACACCCCGAAGAAGGTAGAAAAGATTTCTGGTGTTTCAGCCCGGGATATCAAGTATCTGGCGTCTCTTTATGGGGATCCAAGTAAAAAGTGTACCTCATTCTGGTGTATGGGAATGAATCAGCATGTGAGGGGAACCTGGATTAACAATCTGGTTTACAATATTCATCTGCTCACTGGAAAAATTTCTACTCCTGGGAACAGTCCATTTTCCCTCACCGGACAGCCAAGTGCCTGTGGAACCGTTCGTGAAGTCGGGACTCTGACCCATAAACTGCCCCATGGTGTGGTCATGAAGGAAGCTCATCGTAAGATGGCGGCAGAAATATGGGATGTTCCTCTTACCAACATTGACCCAAAGCCGACCTACCATACCGTGGAGATGTTCCGGGCCCTGGATCGCGGTGATATCCGTTTTATCTGGATTCAGGTAACCAACCCTATGATCACCATGCCGAACCTGACCCGCTACCGTAATGGTGCTCTTAAGGACGATAGATTTATCGTTGTTTCAGATGTTTATCCGACACCCACCACTGATGTCGCTGACGTTGTTCTGCCAGCCGCCATGTGGGTGGAGCAGGAAGGGATGTATGGTAACTCCGAGAGACGTACGCAGCATTTTGATCGTATTGTTCCAGGGCCGGGGGAGACTATGTCTGATACCTGGCAGATCATTGAGGTGGCAAGAAGACTTGGATACGAGAAACAGTTTCCATGGGGTGAGGATGAGTACATCGGAAAGATCTGGGAAGAGTACAGGCGTTTTCATGATTCACCGAAACATAACATGGCGCCTTATGATGTTCTGAAAAAACGCTCTGGTGTACAGTGGCCCTTTGTTGATGGCAAGGAAACCAGATGGCGCTTTAATTCCAAGTATGATCCAGCCTGTAAGCCGGGAAGTGAGTTTGACTTTTACGGCAAAAAAGATGGTAAGGCCTGGATTTGGGCCCGCCCCTATGAGCCCGCCGCAGAGTCTCCAGACGATGAGTATGACTTCTGGCTCAATACCGGTCGTGTCATAGAGCACTGGCATACCGGTACCATGACCCGCAGGGTTCCGGTGCTACATCGCGCGGTACCTGAATCTTATGTGGAAATTCATCCTGAAGATGCTATGAACCTTGGAGTAACCAACGGAGAGATGGTGAAGATTATCTCCAGGCGCGGTGAGGTGACCATGAAAGCTTCAATTGATGGACGTGGTAAACCGCCACGTGGAATGGTGTTTGTCCCTTTCTTTGATGAGTCCTATAAAATCAATGAGGTTACTCTGGACGCTTTCTGTCCCATCTCAAAGCAGCCAGACTACAAAAAATGTGCCGTTCGCCTGGAGAAAGCGTGATGAACAAGAGAGCCAAGATAACCACTGGTGTGGTCATCGGTTTTGCTGCTGTCTGTTTTTCCTGGACTGTCGTATCCATGTCAGCACAGGCAGCACCCGGTGTTCAGGAGGGGTTCGACTGGAGTGGTGAGAAAATTTACAACCGCTACAACGATACACCATTGCAGGCCATGACAGGCACCGATGGGAGACGGACACTGAATACCTTTTATGAGAGGCGTCAGTATCCAGGATCGCCTCCCATCGTACCCCATAAGGTCGCTGAGGCATTTTCAGGAGACACCGCAAAGTGTATATCCTGTCATGGTCGTGGCGGCTATGATGCCGAGCAGGATGCCTATGCACCTGTAACTCCACATCCGGAAAATGAAAACTGTTTTCAATGTCATGTTCCGATAACAACCGAAAATCTGTTTGTGGAGAGCGATTGGGAGTCGGTTTCACCATCAAGGCTTGGCAGGTCTATGATGGGAGGCTCACCGCCTCCTGTCCCCCATAGCCTGCAACTTCGGGAAGATTGTATCGCTTGTCACACAGGCCCGGGAGCGGTGGCTGAAATCAGAGTGGAACATGGATCACGTGGTAACTGTCGGCAGTGTCATGTACCCCAAGTGACTACCACCACTTTTGAACGAAATAATTAAGGGCTGAAAACAGTTATGAACAAAATACCTTATGGTGTTGGAGTGTTTTTTGTGGCACTAGCAGCCGTTGTTCTGGTGGATCAGTCAGCGGTGGCCTCGGGAGCAGCGGGTGCTGAATCGGTAACTGATCGAATCAACCATGCGACTGAGCCGTATGACAGTATGAGAGTCTCAACAGCCTATGAACTGTCAGTGAAAACTGTGCAGTCAAAAGAACAGTATCAGGGTGGCGACTTCAAGGTTCTGGCACGGAAAGATCAGATCAGCCGTTTTCGTTGCAGCGTTTGTCATAATGACAAGCCGGTATTGATACAAAATGGTGCACTTTTTACCCATGGTGACGTAAAACTTAACCATGGCCTTGGAAACAACCAGCTTACCTGTAATGAATGTCACAGTATGGGAAACCGTGATTTTCTGGTGGATAAAGAAGGTCAGAAAATCGATTTTGACCACAGCTACCAGTTGTGCGGAAAGTGTCATTTCCGCCAGAAGCGTGACTGGCTGGGAGGTGCCCATGGAAAGCGTGAAGCGTATTGGGCCGGAGAACGGGTGGTAAGAAACTGTACCAGCTGTCATAATCCTCACTCCCCTGCCTTTGCAACAAAGATGCCGGCGACATATTCTTTGCCGTTGGATGAATAGGGGAAACCATGGATTCCAGAACGAATAATGAAGATCAGATAGAAACAGAAGGTATGGCAGACAATAAAAGTTCTCGTCGGCAATTTCTGAAAAAGATGTCCATTGCAGCGGCTGCAGGTTCCGCAAGTCTTGTGGTGGGAGGCTGTGGCGGCTCTCTCAAAACTGAAGAGATGGGCTTGAAGTGGGAAGAGTACTTTAAAGAGCATTACCGCCTGATGACCCAGGAAGAAAAGGATGCCACTGTCAAGCGCCTTGAGCGTCTTGCAAAGCTTGAACGTGGCATTGATGTTCAGATGTCAAACCAGGAGCCGCATGAACAGGTTCTATATGGATACGCATTTAATATTTCCCGCTGCAAAGGCTATATGGATTGCGTGGAGGCCTGTGTCAAGGAGAACAACCTTGATCGTCGTGCCAAGACTCAATATGTACGGATTTTTGAAATGGATCCCGGAAAGCTTGATCCCACCGCGGGTGATGGACAATTTTTCCATGAGGTACCGGTGGATAATAAATTTTATATGGGGGTCCAGTGTTTTCATTGCGAGAATGCTCCCTGCATAAAGGCTTGTCCCACCAAGGCTACTTGGCGTGAGCCCGATGGAATCGTGGTTGTGGACTATGACTGGTGTATTGGTTGTCGTTACTGTCTTGCAGCCTGTCCTTACTGGGGGCGCCGTTTTAACTGGGGTGATCCGGAAGTGCCAAAAGAAGAGATAAATCTGAATCAGCATTATCTCGGGAATCGTATGCGGATGAAAGGGGTCATGGAAAAGTGTACCTTCTGTGTCCAGAGGACTCGTAAAGGGAAGTTGCCTGCATGTGCAGATGCCTGCCCAACCGGTTCCAGGGTATTCGGCAATCTCCTTGATCCGAACAGCGAAATCCGATTTGTTCTGAAGAACAAGAAGGTTTTCCGGTTCAAAGAGGATTTGGGAACTGAGCCCAAGTTCTGGTATTTCATGGATTAACACACCTGCGATGCACAGGGTCAAAAAGAGAAGGGAAAATTAAATGACTACCACCCCTAAGAAAGGATTTATTGCTTTTATAATGGACTGTACCCGCTGGTCTTTTACTGGCGGAATAGCATACATGATCTATCTTCTGGTTCTGCTGGCCTTGATTGTTTCCGGCATATATGCCTACAGCCAGCAGTTTCAGCATGGTTTGATCATCACCGGCATGAGTGATATTGTGAGCTGGGGTCTGTATATATCCAACTTCACATTTTTTGTTGGTGTGGCAGCTGCTGCTGTTATGCTGATCCTTCCCGCCTATATCTTAAAGGATAAGGATCTGCATCAGGTGGTTATAATTGGTGAGGGCGTGGCTGTAGGTGCCCTTGTCATGTGCCTGCTGTTTATAACTGTGGATATGGGTGGGCCTCTTAAGGTCTGGCATATGATTCCAGGTATTGGCCAGTTTAACTGGCCCTCTTCCATACTCACCTGGGACATGCTGGTGCTCAACGGATATCTTGCCCTAAACAGCCTTGTGCCCCTCTATATCCTCTACTGTAACTATCATGGCAGGAAACCTGTGGGGTGGAAATATAAGCCGTTTGTCTTTCTTTCTATCTTCTGGGCAGTATCAATTCACATGACAACAGCTTTTCTCTATCAGGGGTTGCCAGCCAGGCCATTTTGGAATAATCCGTTACTTGGACCACGGTTTCTAGCTTCTGCTTTTGCTGCAGGGCCGGCGGTTATCATGATGGTGCTCATTGTCATTAAAGAAAATACTGATTATGCCATTGATTCTAATATATTCCAGAAGCTGAAAAGAATCATAGTTGCCTCAGCAATTATCAATCTGGTGATGCTTTTCTCTGAAGTATTTAAAGAATTTTACACATTTACTCACCACAGTCTTTCGGCTCAATATCTCTTTTTTGGTCTTGAGGGACACGATTCTCTGGTTCCATGGATCTGGACCGCAATCAGCCTCAATATTCTGGGTACGCTGCTCTTTGCCTTTGACCCAACTAAAGGAAAACCTAGATATCTGATGGTTGCGGCAATCAGCCTCTTCACCGGAATATGGATTGAGAAAGGTTTTGGGCTGATCATTCCCGGATTTGTACCCTCTCCCTTAGGTGAAGTGGTGGATTATACTCCAAGTATACTTGAGATCCAGGTAACGGTTGGAATTCTTGCTGCCGGGGCGTTTGTGGTAACCATGCTCATTAAGCCGGCACTGGCCATAGAAATGAGGCTTCGAGAAAAAGCTTCGATGTAGACAAACACAGCTCCACAATCCAGGAGGAGATGTATATAAGGGCCGGGTTGCATTTGCAATTCGGCCTTTTTTGTGTGGTATATTGTCACGTTACGTATCTTCTAGACCATTTCCTCTTCCCCTTTTCATTTGACTGCGATCCGGATTACAGAGATGCTTTATCGGGTACTGGCATAGTTGTGTTATTAACCCATAGGGTATTTTCTTTTCTCACGCGGCAGTGGCAGTTTGCAGTCAATCTTGTTTTGCTATAATTTTTCTGATATCATATACGAAGTAGTAACTGCTAATCTGAAAAAGGATACAATGCCATTAACGTTTGTTTGTGTAAATGAAAATAAATACTGAAATTCGACAGCAGATTTTTATTGTTACCTGTGAAGGAAGCCGGCTGGATGCGTCTTTTGCTCAAAGTTTTTTCACATCCATGCAGGGCTTTATCCAGAAGGGGCATATGGATATTGTGCTCGACCTCTCAAGTGTGGATTTTGTCGATTCCACGGGACTTGGTGCCATTGTGCGCTGTCTGAAAGAGTTGAATGGACGTGGGCAGCTAGTACTCTGCGGAGTAAATGAGATGGTACTCAGCCTGCTAAAGATGACCCGACTTGATGATATCTTCATTCAGGCCGCAGATCGGGACGAAGCTCTAAAACGTTTGAAGCTTGAACAGGAGAAAAAAGCTGCAGCAGCACCGGTTCAGAAGGAAACAGAAGATACAGTTGTAAAGCCGAAAGAGGAGAAACCGAAGAGTAAGGGATTTGATGAATCTCTGCTGGCCTCGTTAAGCATGGAAGATGGAGAGGCTGTCCAGGAGGTTGATACGGGCGAGAGGCGGCGTCATCGCAGGATCACAAACAAACAGATTCTTGGTGAAGATATAATTGTTTACTGCAGCAGCAATACGTCAGGGAAACGTATTACCGGGGTAATCCTTGATATCTCGCCAAGCGGGCTTCTGTTGGTGTCTCCCTCGAAACTCTCTGTTGGAGACGAATTTGTTATTACGGGGCGTATTGGCAGAAATTTTAAATTTAGAGAACGTGCTGTAATTCGTAACTACAGGGACGGAAAATATGGATTCGAGTTCATAAAACCGACTCGGGAAACCACTTCATTTCTTAATCAACTCACAGGTTCTGTGATGTTGAGCGCAAAAGGGCGTTTGAATAGCTGAACAGACGGATTTTAATGTCTCATGGTATTTGAAAACAGCGAGATTGATTCAGGCTCATCCATTATCTTTCGTATTCCGGCACGTCTTGCCGATGTCCGCCTTGTAGGAATTTCTGTTCACTCTCTTTTCAGTAAAATGGGTTTTGGTGATGTGGATACCTTTCAACTCGAACTGGCCATCACTGAATCAGCCAATAACATTGTAAAACATGCATACAACTATGAGGAGAATGTTTATATAACCGTAAAATTTACCATCACCGAAGACCGGGTAATCTGTACTTTTGTGGATACCGGGAAGTTTGAAAATTTTCTGAAAAATAATGGTCAGGGAGAAATAGCCACAGACACAAAAGTGCTTCCACCGGACTCCAGGGGGATATGTATTATCTGTGATGTAATGGACGAGGTGAGTTATCGCAGATCTGGAGATAGGAACGTGTTAACACTGGTAAAATATTTTGACTGATTCCCTGGAAAAGAGCTATCACGCCAGGAAGAATACCATTCTGGTAGTGGATGACAGTGAAGCAGTACGAATATTGATCTCTGCCTTTCTTCGTGAAGGTGGATACACTATTGTTGCTGCAGAAAATGGCAGGCAGGGCCTCGATTGCTGCCGGCAGGAGCCACCGGATCTTGTTCTGCTCGATATTGCTATGCCTGTAATGGATGGCTTTTCCCTCTGTGCCATACTCCAGATGGATGAAAAGCTGTGCCATATTCCCATTATCATGCTTTCGGCCCGTGATGATGTAGAGTCAAAAATGCGTTCCTTTGAACTTGGGGCAGTTGATTATATAATTAAGCCGGTGAGCAGAGGAGAGCTGCTGGCACGCATAAAAACCCACTTGACCATCAGCAGATTGACCTATTCCCTGCAGGAGGCAAACAAAAAACTTCTCATTAACCAGGAGCAATTACTGCGTGGAATTCATGCAGCCGCAGATCTTCAGAAAAATCTGCTTCCCAGGCGTGTTCCTGACTGCCGGGAACTTCACTTTGCTGCGTATTTTAAACCGTGTGAGGAAGTTGGTGGGGATATTTACAATATTCAACGGCTGGATAAAAAACATCTCGCAGTCTACATTCTGGATGTATCCGGTCACGGTTTTCCGGCTGCCATGATGGCAGCTCTTGCCACTCAGGCCTTAAGCGGTGGTACCCACACCCTGATTGCTCAAGGGCAGGCTGGCGAAAGGCCTGCATCTCCTGCACAGGTTATCCGGGAGTTGAACAGGGAGTTCCCCATATCACGTTTTACCCTCTACCTCACTAGTATCTATCTCCTCTTTAACACCGAAGATTTCAGTTTTCGCTACTGTTGTGCTGGACATCCGCCACTGCTTCATATGAGCGGTAAGGGGACTGTAAGTCTTCTTGATGCTGGTGGCCCACCTGTCGGGATGGATGGGGTCTGGGATGAAGGTGAGGGGAAGCTTGAGAGCGGAGACAGGCTTTTTTTCTACACTGACGGAATCACCGAGCATAACAGTATTGGTGGTGAACTCTACGGCCAGGGGCTGCTCATTGACTCTATAGAGCAGAGCCATGGCCTTCCGTTGCAGGAAGCTGTGCAAGCCATTGTCGGTGATTTGAGGCACTTTGGCGGACAAGTCGACGCGGACGATGATGTGACACTGCTGGTAGTGGAAAGAGAGTAGCTCCACCTGATGCCAGGAGGCTGTCCGAGGATTCTCCTTTCAGCCAAACGCTTCATTATTTCTGAAAATAATACCTATAATATTAACTAGATTGTCCTCAAAAAGTCACAACCAACTGTTATTGTAGAGTAAAGACTTTAAAAAGGTAGTACACTATGCAAGCATACAGAGCAATACTCAACAAAAGGCTTGCACATGATACGTTACAAA